>Ga0325411_1000306_pt1 | contig 50039 bp, 32 predicted proteins | sample PopdelMetagenome_13_FD_206181 | JGI IMG/M metagenome (GOLD analysis project Ga0325411, IMG submission 206181) | Populus deltoides microbial communities from Bellville, Georgia, United States - Xylem-PdIQD-R4 | ecosystem: Host-associated > Plants > Phyllosphere > Stem > Wood/Secondary xylem... | reverse complement strand
GGAGGTAGATTTTGTGGGTGAAGTGATGCGGATCAAGAACTAAAAGAATTAAGCAGGAAAGAAAAAGTTTGTAGAGAAAGAAATTAAGGATTATCCAGTAAAGAAATAAGCTTTTGGAGGAAAAAAAAGAGAATTTAAAGAAAAAAAACCCAAAAAAAGAAAAATGAAGGTTGAAAAAGTTTGCACCTTGCAATTTTTATTTAATTCATCAAAAACTTCCTAACATTTAAAAAAGTAAGATACAAATACTAAAATCCTAACTAAAACGAGCAATTAAGCTTATAACCTACTAAATAAAATACCCAACAACCATTAAATTAAACTCAACAAATAAAATCTAATTAATAAACCTCAACTAAAAGGTCGAATAAATTAAACCAAAACATAAGCTAAAACTCAATTTCTCAATGATTTGTACTACCTTTAATCGTCTATTATCATACGAGTGCAAACAATATCCCGGGTTCAGTGTCCCTACCAATTCTCCTAGGGTTGGAAGAACTCGACCTTTTCGAGTATATGTCAAGGTAGCTCCGATAACGCTCACAAAGATAAGGATCAAGTTACTATAATGTCTATATGATAATCCAAATATAGTCTTGCATTACAGTATAAGTTTGGTAATAGTGAAAGCACCTATGAGCCTGATCTCTTTTCTAAAATCATCATTCATACCTTTACAAAATCTACGCGAAGTCATGACTTTATTTTCCTTTATGGAACATCTCATTCTATAATCATTAAATTGTGTTATAAATTCATGGACAAATTTGTTCCATTGCTAAGATTATTCCATTGATCTAAAAGCTTTTCTCTATAAGATTGAGGTAGGTGATTCTCCTGTAGTTTTTGTTTCATTTTAGTCTAATTAGTTATGGGAGGTGTACCTCTCATCTCTAAACAATTCTCAATATCTTAAAAAAAAAAATTAGGCTTCACCAACGAGCATCATCTTAACAAATCTAACTCTTCTATTATCAAACAAGTTGTGCCACTCAAATAACTAATCCATGTCATAAATCCACATTTAAAATATTCAAGGGTCATGGCTCGCTCATCAAAGTTATCGTGTTTTGAGTAACCTAAATGATAGTTATATTGGTGGCGCTTAGGGTGAATTTTCCTATAATGGTTATTCCTGTGATATTTACTGGTCTTTGGGTATCTTATTTGAAAACTCTCTTGGGGTTCAATTCTTCTAAACATGTTGGTCATCTGGGTTGATAATTTTCTCTGAAATGACCCTAAAAGTATCACTAAGGGTCGAGTTAACGATAAGTGTAGACTTAAACTCGACATTAGATGATCATGACACAAATACATGCAACATTAACTTAGAAATGAAATTAAGATCACAAATGGTTCTTGCAAGTGAAATTACAATAAAAAAATAAAGCTATTTTTTTAGTGTGGAGACTAATCAAGAGTAAAAAAACAGTAAGAAAACTTTAAGCATGCAATATTAAACCTTTAAGTATAAATAATTAATCAAATATAATGTCACATGCAAGACTCATAATTATTAAAGATGACAAAATGCAAGATATCAATGATGAAAAAGGTTGTTAAACAAAAGTTAATAGATAAAAAGGCATAATTTTTTTAAATTTTTTTAGACATAAAAAATAATATTAATGACAATTTTAAATGACAAGCGTAAAAATAAACCCAACAAATAAAAAAATAAAGTAATTTAGTGGCTAAATTGCTTATTGGGAAGATGTTGGTAGCTGCTGGTTGTGACATGGTGCTGACATGATAATGTGCTGTGACATGGTAATTTGTTGGTGACATGGCAATTTACCGATGACATGGCAGTGTGTTGTTGATGTGTCTCTGACATGACATTGTACTGGTGACATGGCGTCCCGATTAATTTTCTTTTGCTACTTTCACTTTTCATTTTTTATGTTTATTTTTTCTGACTGTTCTTTTTTTTTTGTTTTTTGTTTTGTTTTTTTTTTTGAATTTTTTTAATAATTCAATATAATATAAAATAAATTAAACTAAAGAAAGTAAAAACATAAAAATAAAAGCAAAAGCTATGAATTAATATTATAACAATAACTAAAAGGGGTTAGTGCCCCCTCACTATTTAGCTAGACATAAATTATTGTGGATTGAAGTAGTGTAATAACAAAATTGTTTTTAGTAAAAAAACTTGTTAGGCATACAATTGGGGGTAGAATTGTTTTTTTCATAGGATACATTTGCATTGAAAGAATCATTTGAGATAAAATAGTCCGTTCGACTTTTTTGGACTACAATATAGATACTGATTTGCCCTTCAGGGAACAAAATTTTGACATTTGGGTTGGGGGCTTCTTTTTTCTTTTTTTTTTTTAAAAAAAACAGTGAAGATACAACCATGTCCCCGAGGGGGGAAATATGCATGTGTTGAGGGGTTTCACCGTCTTTTCTTTTTATTGAAACAATTCAAATACAAAATTACCTTTGGGTTTCAACAAAAACAAGGCTTCATGTAAGGGTGTTTTCGTCGTTTCTATATGGTTGCCAGACCTAAGTGCATTGGATCTAACATGGTTTCTAGACCCATGTCACTTGGGTCTGACATGCTTGCCAGACCCATTCTTTGAGGTTTATCTTAGACAATCCATTCATCTTGTAGTCTCACCCAAACGATTTTAAACAAGTCTCTTGCCTTTTTTCTTTTACTTTTGAACTAAAAAAAAGGTAAATTTGTTGCCCAGAGCAAAGAATGAAGTGAAGGAAGTTTCAGGACATGTTTTTTTTTTCCTTATTCTTTTTGGCTCCACAATATAGACATTGAGTTTTTTTATGATAAATATTATATATACCATTGATAATTTTATATATAAATTATTTTTATATCAATCTTACTATTAAGCTGTGCATTTGAGATTTTCTATCGCCTTGCCAGACCCAGAGCAACCCAGTCACGGGTCTGGCATGGTTATTGACCCAGGTGTGCGGGTCTAGTATAAATGTCAGACTCATATGTCTAGTTCTGGAATGATTGCAAGGATCAGGTGTGTGGGTTTGGTATAGTAATGTAAGTCTAATATGGTTACCAAACTCAATATATTTAGAATTATAGTTACCCAAGTCTATAATAATGTGGATATGATACTTCTAACTACTGTTATAATAACTATTTATATTATTTATTAATCAGCTTGCAGCAACACGTGGGCCGTTTGTCTGGTTACAAATAAAGAAATATAGATTTGCAATCCCATGTGGAGCTGCCGTGATTGACTTCTATGAGGGCCTCCTGTGACTGGAGCATGACGTTGATCCAACGTCTGATTTGGCTTGTCTGGCTGCCAAGGCTCGTTGGAGTACTGAGTTGGAGTTGCCGTGGTCTGAAGTTGGTTGTCGAGTTTGAGACTTTTGTCTTCCGTGTGGTTGCTGACAGTGGTTGGCTGGTCGGGGCAGAGGCTGTGGTGGCGTGGGCTGGTGCTTGGGGCAGCTGTGGTGTTCGGATTGGGTAGTGGACTGATCTGCTGTGACTGATGGGTGAGTAGTAGTGGCTGGTGGACGTGGACTGGGCTAGGAATTTGTTCGGGGAAAATATATTTAAGGGCATGTTTGGCTGAGTATATATTTTTTTCCAGATCTGCTGCTGCCATCCCGGGGAAGAACAAGTCTATGCAAGCATGACTAGTTTTCTTTTGTTTTTTGTTTTTTTTGCAAGCATGACTACTTTTCTTTGCAATCATGCTATTTAGAAAAGCAAAATTAACAATAAGGTTTATTTTTAATAGTGTAATATGACTTTTTAATTTATGTACTTCCTAACGGTAAAAAAGTTTTTTTATAAGAAGCAATTGTATTTTAATATATTTAATACACAACTATTTTAACAATATGATATGATTTAATTGATTTAATATATTTAAAAATAATCAAGACGATTCTTAATCAATCAAATATTAAAAGATAAAATTATAAAAAAATAAAATTCAATTAGAAAAAAGATCTAATCAACTCAGATAAACTTATTAAACTCATGACATAGATTATGAAATCAAAATACTCTCATAAAAATTAAACAAAAAAAACATAGATTTAAAAGAAACCAAAAGAAAAAAAAACCAGTGAAAAAAATATTATTGTAATAAATAATATTTTGATATTTTTTCAGGATATTTAGGAATAGTATTTCGTAAGAAAAATGGTAAAATAGTATTTCGTTTAGCACTTCCTTTATAACATATATATATATATATATATATATATATATATATATATATTTATTTTGGCTTTCCATTTCGAGGAAGATGCTCTTACCAGCAAAAACTGTTTGCCGACACATGATAAAGTTTTGTCTAAGTTCCTACATTATTTCAAACCATGATATACTGCCCACTTTTCCTGTTCGTCACCTTAATTATGGTTTGATTTGGATAGTAAATAAATTAAAATAACATTTTTTATTTTTAAAAATTTATTTTTTTAAAAATAAAAATGCCTTTTGAAATGTGTCAATTGAATTAATGACAAGTGACCACTTTCTTATTAATTCCACAGTCAAGCAAGATACACAGCGCATTAAAATCAAGTTGATTAGCATGCGTGTGATTTGCCATATCCGTACCATGCTAGCTCATTTTGTTGCCGGAGTCGTAGCAATGCAGTCCAATCTTGAAGGTACGTGTTCCCAGCAAACAGAGACGTTTAAAATAATGCGCAAATTGAATATTGTAACGGGTAGCTAAGATATCTTGCCAGCTCATAAACAAGATCAGATTCTAAAACACATTAAATCAAATTCATGAGTGACACTTGTTCTGTGTAGAAGCATTTCTCGTGAACTAGAAAAATCATTCCTGCATTCATTCTCTAGTTGGGTGTTTGTATTTCGGAATCTAATTTTTTTGGGAAGTAATTTTTAAATTTTTTTATGTTTGTTTGCTATTAAAAAAGTTAATCAACGAAAAATATTTTTCAGTCAAAAAAATTTGGTTTGATTTTCAGAAAAGTGTTTTCCTTTTATTTTGGACGGAAAACACTTTCCGGAAATTGTGAAAAATTTAAAAATATCATATTATTTGCTGATTATATCAAATTTGATCCTCAAACTTTTGATTGCTATATGTATTTTGTTTTGAATATTTATTTTTTAATTTCATCCCTTAGAATTTAATTTTTATATTAAGTTTGATCCTCATTTTTATAATTGTTATTTGCTTTTCTCTTATCATTTTTTAATTGAATTTTTTTATCTATCAAATTTGGTTCTTATTCTTTTGCTTGTTATTTATTTTATTTGAAATAATTTATAAAAATTTAATTATTATTATTTTAATTTCTTCATCTTTCAATTTTTTTTCTTTTTAGATTTAATCTCTATTATTTTGAATATTATTTATTTTTATTTGAGATAATTTATGAAATTATATTTTTTTTCAATTTCATTCTCATTCAACTTTTTAATTTGTAAGATTTGTTCCTTATTATTTTAATAAACTTGAAAAAAATAAAACATTAATAAGTTATTTTCTAACTCATTTTTCATGACATAACCAAACACTTGAAAGTGTTTTCCGACTTATTTTTCATTACACTACCAAACATCAAAAAATAATTCACTTTCTAAAAGGAAACTACTTTTCAGCAAACAAACGGAGTCCAAAACTGTTTGTTTTCTCCTCAAATATAGCTTTAGTTTTAATTATTTTACCTTTTAACAAGCTTTCCTAGAAGAAGAGACTCTATCAAAACCATTCTAGCTTGAATACAGCAAACAATTTTGTGGTATTTTATGTAAACTTAATTTTCGTTTTGCTGGGACTGCTAAACTAAGGATCAAAGAAGAAGGAGGTATTAGTAAAAGGAAGGTAAAAGCAGATCCTTGCACAGAATACTGGTTCTTACAGGCATTCTACCTGCAAGAAAAATAGAGGGCAAGCCTGTCAAGACGAGTGATTTTATCCTTTTGTATGGTTAAGGAGTGGCAAGTCTTGTCAATACCACACCTTGAATGTTAAATATCAAGGAAGCATCTAAATGTTGACGTAAAGCAACCTAGACCGAACCCAGCACCAGCATGCTTCCATCACCCCCACCCTGAAATAAGACATATCCTGATTAGTAATCAAACGACTACCCAGATTGTCTTCTTTTTCAATCATTAGTGACTCGTCAAGTCTCATCCATTATAATTATTTGTGATTATCCATTTTTGTTTTTGAAAAATGACACAGTTAGAATAAATTTTTATGAGAACAATATCGTTTGAAAAAGTTTTGAAAAAATAACATAGTTTAACACAATTATTTTTCAAAATCATATTTTTTAAAACAATCGCTATTTATAACCATGTTTCTAATATAAATGGTGATTTAAAATCATGATTTTCATATAAATCACGATTTAGAATCACAAGTTTAATAAAAACCACGATATTGAATAGCGGTTACATAATACAATTGCTTTTCAAAATCATGTTTTTTAAGACAACTGCTATTTAGAATCACGTTTCTAATATAAATCGTGATTCAGAATTATGATTTTAATATAAACTGTGATTTAAAATTACAAGTTTAATAAAAACCATGATCTTGAATAGCGGTTGCATAATACAATTGCGATTCTGAATCGCGGTTACGATGAGTATACAATACCCCTTTTGTTCTCAATGGTCGTCGCTCCTTCAGAAGAAAAACCCTAAAAACCAAAAAACCCAAAACAAAACCAGCCTCCAATCGCCCAAAACAACCTCCATCCTCCACTAAAACACCAGAATCATCTTTTCTTTGTCCCAATGAGTCTTTTAACTGTTTTTTTTGTTGTTGCAAACTACTGGCTATTGATAGCCTCCCCACCGCTACAATCGGTGGAATCGCCACCTAGACATAAAAAATTAAGGTAAAACAGCTGCATTGTCTCTTAGTTTTATGGGTTTCATTATTAAATTGATAAATTTTGAGTTTTGATTTATGACTATTTGTGTTGTGTTTGATAATTATGTATTTTGTTGATCTTGAGATAATGTTAGGTTTAGAGTGCTGCAATTATGTATTTTTAATATAATTGATGTTATTTATGGAATCAATTAGGTTTGAATTAGAGAAATTATGGTTTAAATTGATTATTGGGTTACTTGCCAAATTTAATAATATTTTTTTAATTGATGCAAATAGATATACTTTTAATGAACTGGTGTTATTAATAAAATTATGGTCAAAATCATAGCAACTAGAGTCTGCATTGAATTTTGGTAAAAATCATCATAATTGAGGATTTTGTTCAATTAAGATCATTTAGTTTTTAATTAATGCAATTATATATATTTTCATTTATATTATTAAGGTCAAGTAATATCAATTAGGGTTTGCTTTGAATTATGAGATAATTTTTTTTTTGATAAATATGTATTCTTATTTTAAAAAATATGTCTTCAAACTTCTTTATGTTGGTCATTATGGTTGATGTTGGTAAATGATGAAAAATAATTGCATTATTGATGTTTCAATAGGTTGTTTGGAATCCTTATTTAGAAGATGATACATTAGTTACTTCTGTTATATGCACATTGACCATAGATTTATGGACAACAATTGTTCCCTTTAGATTTTTTAGCTTCTTAAGATGTATTGCTCGAATCATGTAATGCAACAATTTAGATTTAAGTAACACGTCTTATCTGACATAGATACGAGCGATCAATTGCATTTCATTAGTAGTTCAGGTAGGCACGTTGATTATAATTGGATGATCCACCATCTCTAGTATGTATTGACATGGGATGCACAAAGAAATTTTATTTTTAGAGAGGTGCATCCTTAATTTTCAAGGAGGAATACATGAACTGGTACCTGAGTATAACATGTCGAATCATTGGACAAAACCATATGCAGGTTTCTTTATGCAAGGAGATGGAGCATGAGCCATATGCATATCAGATTCAAAATGTTATAACTATTTGTTACTTTTTATAGGCTTAGACAAAACCATTGCATTTTTTATGAATTAATAATTTCTATTTACTTAATATTAAGTTGGAAAGTTTTACGTGATTGTCAACATGCTACAACTGATCTCGATGATGATAGACTTGCTCGTTATTATATATGCATCTTTTTGGCTCGAGACATATCGTGCTATATTTGACCTATTAAGAGAGACAATAAGCCTAAATGATATTGTCTATGAGGATAAAACCACATAGACAAGTGGAATTCGTGTTATTCATGAAGTTATCCCCTCTACTCGTCATAGCAGAAGACATGGATAGACTTAAATGTATTATTATGTTGTGTTATTTTTTTAGTTATGATTTATTTTTATTATTAGTACTTTTGTAATATTGTTTTAGCTAATTATCATGTTGGTTTTAATGTTGTCTTCCATATTATGCATTTTCATTCTTATTTTAGATAAGCATGATTTAAAATCATTAATTAACATGTGAACATGTCATCAATAAGTTGTTTAAAATTTTAAATCATCCATTTACAAGTTAAAAAATACATATTGTTATGTTTTATTATTGTCATTATCAATTATCTTTATAATTAATAAATAAAAACAATGTTTAAAAATAACACACATTAATTTGAAATTATAATTAATAAATAAAAATAATGTTAAAATATCACACCCTTAATTATAGGTTTGAGGTTTGGTAATTTATGGTTTTGGTTGGGCTTCGGTTGTGGTGGTTTAGGCTTTGATAACACAACCACTATTCAAATTAGAGTATGTGTATTGAAGAACTACTATTGTCATTAGTGATTATTTAATATAGACACAAATGTAACCTTTTGCTTTATTAATAAAACTGCAATTCTCATTAGCGGTTGAAAGAAAATGTGTTATTCCCCTAATACTTTTTGTTTTATCTTGTGTTATATCATGAATTCTTTTACCAAACTATGTTAGTTTGGTAAAAAGACCCTGATTATCGTTACCCAATATTGTTCCTAACTATTCGTTCCCTTATGGATTAAATGTAAAATGTGTAAGTTAAATTTTGTAGATACATATAGTAGACTAGTGAGTAATGATATTTAATTTATCATAACAAGACTTGTTAAACATAAGAAAGTTTTCAAGGAAAGCCTGGAGTTCATACAAATTTAAATCTATAAGCATGCAAAAGCATAACTAATGGCAAACATTCCTTTTACACAAAAATAATAATAAAATACTAGTATGCATACTAAGCATATATTCAAATTTGCAATCAATATAAAGTAAAAAACCTAGCATGTATATTAATAATAGAATTAACAATGCTTAAATTTAAACAAGAAGTATACTGGCTTGTTGAAGTACTTTAAAGTAATGAATCTTTTGCTATTATCAATAATGAATCCTTTATCTTTAAAGTTTTATTACTCTTCACTTGAGCAAACTAGGATGTTTGCAATATATTTATCAAGATTCCAACACCACCACCTTGGTTTAGATGCACTTCTAAAAAAAGGTCTATGAACAAAAAATTATGTAACTCAAATATCTCTCAATAAGATAAACCTAAGCTCTAGATTTTGGAGGAAAATCAAGGCATAAAAAGGAGAATAAAAAACACTATAAATGAGGTGAGGAATAATGTTTAATATCTGAAAAATTCAAGACAAAAACTCTTCATTCACTATCATTTTTATAGTGAATTTTGAAAGTTAAAAGGTTGTAGAATTAATGAGAATTAATTCCCATCATCATCAACATTTAATTAGTCACCATAAATCAAGAATTAAATATAGAAAAATCAATGGATCTTTGAGTAGAAAAATCAAGAATTTTTTTAGATTAATTTCTCATTCATCTATTATTTATTTAATAAAAACAAATTTCCAACAAATTATTATTGTATCAGTGAATTTTATATAGTTATAAATGCAATATGCACACACCCTACTGTAACAATACCAAATAAGGCACATTTCTATGCATTGGACTACTTTTAAGATATTAAATACATCGTGCTAGCCGACACTATAGAAACTATCCCTACTAAAGTAATTCTCAAAGTAAATGCTTATGAACTAATTGCTATCGACTCCCTGTAATTGAACACGAAGCTGACAAAAGAATATCATAAAGCCTCAAAAATTCTATTTCACATATATAAGATTGATTGAACGTAACGTAATGTAATAATCTAATGTTCAATTTAGTCAGCTTTTCATCCATTTATCAATTGTCAGATATATGAGGGCATAAATTAAAAAGAAAGTTAAATAGCATGGGGATTTCATTGTAGCTCTAGAGACATATTATTATGGATTGCGATAATGAAATTACCCTTTTACCCTTTAATGACTTAAATTTAAGCCTTTGATTTAGGGGTATTTAGGTTTTTTCATCTGCTTAGTGGTCATTAGAAGATTGTTAGGAGGTGTATGTGTTTTTTCTAATTTTTTAACACATCAAAACCACTCTTTTACCCCTAAAGTCAATAAAATTTAGAACTGTTGACCAAGGATTTTCTTTGCCTTTCACAATATTTATAACAGTGAAAATACTTCTTTGCCCCTAATATAAAAAAGAATAGGCTGCCGGACAAGGGTATTTTAGGTTTTTTCAATTTTTATGCACAATAAAATAACATTTTCAGCCTCAGAAAAGACAAAAAATAAGCTTTACTTTTGGGAGTATTTTGGTATTTTTACATGGATATTATGTATTTTCTTTGCTTTTCACAATATTTATAACAGTGAAAATACTTCTTTGCTCCTAAGATAAAAAAGGATAGGCTGCTGGACAAGGGTATTTCAGGTTTTTCTAATTTTTATGTACAATAAAATAACATTTTCAGCCTCAGAAAAGACAAAAAATAAGCTTTGCTTTTGGGGGTATTTTGGTATTTTTACATGGATATTATGTGTAATTAAGAGGACCATAGGGGTGTTTTAGTATTTTTCACAATTTATTTTTTAATCGAAAAACTCTTAACGTGTGTTCCATATGCCCAGTAAGTGGGTGGCGCCCGCACCATTAAGAAGGCGCATATGACGACACTTCTTGGTGGCCAAATCTGGTCATCTGCCATCTAACTAAATGCGCAGCTGTGCCCTCTTTGACATGGTGTGGCGTATGTAGACAAATAATAGTTGGATTGCCGCTCGTGATTGATTATTTACATTTTTTTCTTTCTTTTCTCTCTCTTCACAACTAAAGTACACAATTATCCTGTTTGTTTGTTATTTGTCAAATCAGACATGTTTGTCATACCCAAGTAAGTGGAGTCTGATATTATTGCTAGACCCAAGTACCTTGGGTCTTTCATGATTGCGAGATCCAAGGTGCTTAGGTTTGGCATGGTTGTTTATATGTGCAACCTTGCATTGTTTTGTTTTAATTATTGCTCTATAAATTTTATGTGTTATGTGCAACCTTGTATTATTTTTTCATAATTATTGTTCAATAAATTTTATGTGTATGTCGGTTTTTATTACAAATTGTATGTGTTTTTCTATTACAAATTTATTTTGATAGAGGAGTTTATTAAAAATCACCAGGTAAATTACCCGTGTTACGATGTTAGATATCTTGATCTTTATTTTTTGCTTGGTTTTTTCAATTTTATTTTTGTTTATTGTTGATGATTTTTTTCATTACTTTACACAATGGTTATTGGGTTGTTTAATTAGATGCACGCATAAGTTTTTTGATTTACGTGTAGGAGTTTTTGTGATATATATATATGTGTGTGTGTGTGTGTGTGTGTGAAGAATCTGGTGGAGGAAACTATTTGGCCAATGCTTGCCCAAGAAAGTTTAAAGGTTTTAGGTGCTCTTAGGTTGCTTTCTCTTGGGAGAAAAATTCACCTTCTAAGACAAGTGTTAGAGATATGTACCATACTCATTTTATATATTGGGTCCAAATACATAAATGAATACTTAAAATATTTTTGCAGACACTTAACTAAGTTATTCAAGTTCTTGCAGTAACAAGGAGTTGATAAGTATTTGTTACTCTTTACTTGCTAATAGTTGTCGGGACTTTACTTCTCACTTAAAACTTGGGCTTCTATACTCTTTTTGCTCATCATGCCACCTTTTGTTTTAAATTGCTCAAACAATATTTATGTTAGATTAATGTTTCTTTACATTTTACAATTTGATTTTTACATGAAATTTCAAATAGTTTAAGCAAGTTTTTTACATCCTACTTATTGTTGCTTGAAAGCTAAATATATATCTTTTAATGCTACGCAGTAACTCTTGATTACATGCGTAAAAAGTTCTTTTCTTCTTTTCATTGTCATACAATTAAAAACAGCGCTTGAACATCCTATTTAGTTAGTTATAATTAATGTGCTTTCACTAAAGTAAGTTGTCTACTTCTAGCTTATAAGGTTATGCCTATTTTGATTGGAGATTAAACCTGTTTGTTAAAATTTAAATTTTTTATTTTAAATTAATTTTTTTAATATTCTTTTTATCAATTTGATGTGTGTGGCTCTACCTGCTCTAAAACACCATTAAAAAAGACGCGATACTAAGAAAACTACAGTATAAACCGTGTTTCAAGACCCCACTAGTTACAGAGAGCTTGGGAACAATCAAATGCTGCATTAATTTAAATGTTAAAGGATTGAGTACATATGGTCCCGTTCTGTCCTTCAGAAAATTCAGCTAAGCTTCCAAATTCCAATGCCATTGCCCTAGACCACCTAGCTAGTATATATTTCCTCCTAGCTAGTCTAGATTCTCCATATTCAAGAAAATTGAGAGAACAAAAAATATCGGTTCTACGCCAAGTCTCCACCACTCTTTGAGAAATCCATAACCATGAAAAACATGGAAGAAAGCCTTAAAAGAGCAATGATGCTGAAGCTTTTCATAAGAAAGCTGAAGCGGGTTCTCTTACTCTCAGCTTCTAGAGGAGCCAATGTGCGTGAAACCGGGTTTGATGAAGTGATGGAAGCTGCAAAAATAGTTCCAGTTGATGTAAAGAAGGGACATTTTGCAGTAACTGCGATCAAGGGTGAAGAACCAAAAAGGTTTGTTGTGAAGTTGGATTGCCTCTCTAATCCAGATTTCTTGAGCTTACTGGAGCAGGCTAAAGAGGAATATGGATTTCAACAGGAGGGAGTTCTTGCAGTCCCTTGTCGACCAGAAGAATTACAGATGATTCTAGAAAAAAGAAGGAGAAGGGCAAGCACTGAATGGTAGAGTATATGTTGCTTGTAATTAATGCTACCACCAAATTAATTTGTTCTTGAGGAAGAAATTATATGGCTTTAATTTTCAGTTTAAGATTCTCCAACAGTACAGTTGTTCTTGCTTTCTTAGAGTAGAGACAGCACTGTTGATTCTTTTTACTGTACATTCGTTTATTATGTTAGAATGTTGTTCTCCTTGATCTGCCTTCCACGTAAACATATAAACCCATATGAATCATCATCATCATTTACAAAAGAAATCAACTTACAAATTTGTTCATAAAATATGAATTTTAAGATTTCTTAATTAGTCTTAAAACAATTTATTATTTGTCCTTTAGTGTTTACAATGTGATTGCCACATATTATTTCTCGGATCTACAAAATCTCTTATTCTAGATATCACAAATAATAATAAACAATAAACCAAATTTATAAGGGTAACTTCCTCATAACAATTATATGGAACCACTTCACATAAATATTATGTGATATCTAGAAAATAAAAGAATAGAGTTGTTCTACATATTAAAAACTTTTTGGAATTTTTTATTTATAAATCTAATATTTTTTATTTAAAAATAAAATTTTATTTTATTTTAAAAGAAATTTTTTCTAGTGAGAGCTATTAGATTTACTCGGCTCGGCTAAGTAGACATGTGAAAGAGAGAGAGTTAAAATCAAATAGTAAGGGGTGAAATTAAAAAATAAAATAATTCAAAATAAATAAAAAACAATCAAAAGAATGAAAATTACAATTGAAATAAAAACAAATAGGAAGACTTTTTTATTTTAGGTAGACTAGCATGAATCCTAAGAAAAGAGAGGGGAGGAGAAAAAATTACATCCATTACCAGATTTAACAGTTTTATCGACGGTAAATTATATCGGTGTTTACACTAATATTATGTAGATAATTATTTTACCGATGAATTTACGAATGGAAACTTTTCGTAAAAAAGAACCTCTTCTGTAATTTCAGACATGTCGGTAAGTCTGTCGTTAATAGAAAAAATTACCGATGGCTTTACAGACGGACAATACATGCCAAAACAAATTTACCCGCTTCACTCCATTGGTAATTCCATCGGTGAGTTGTAGTGACATTTGCAGTAATTCTTCCAACTCTCTGCCATATACTAATGGAATAATTTCGTCGGTGATTTAACAGTTGTAGTAGTATTTGCAGTAATTCTTTTCCAACTCTTTGGAATATACCAACAAAATAAGTTTGTCGGTAACCCGGTCAATATTACTTTAAAAATATATTTTAAAAAAATATCTATTGAACATAAATAGAAAATAATTTTAAAAAATAAATTTGTATAAAATTCAATTGTTTAAAAATCAATTATCTTAATATAAAAACTAAATATTTATTATAAATTTATACATTGAAATACAATGAAACTAGAACAAAGACGTCGTTGGAGGAGGAGGAGGTTGGTCGCTCTTGCACTCCTTGATCTAACAAGGCTGTGAACTCTGGAGACTAAGTGCTCGGGATCAATTGCGAGCACCTAATGGTTGAAACACTACGGGTTGTCCGCAAGTTCTCAGTCGTAGTATTAGAGAGTTCATACATCCGATTTCTGTCAGGTCCACCGGACGATCCTGCCTCCAACTACAAATCTGAATTGAAATCTAGGTGGGTCGAAGGATTCTCCTTGTATCTCTCCTTCAACTAGCTATTATATGTCTCCTAAAAATAAAAAATGAAATAAAAATTCAAGAAAATAATAAGTTAAGAAAAAAAATGGTTGCAACCAACGTACCACAAAGTGTTGAGCTCGATTGTTGATGAATTGTTGAACCTGTTTTTGGCAGTCATCACTCCACACGTGCGTTTCCATAAAAAAACTCTATTAGGCTTGGCTCACATCTAAGAGTCGTAGCCTGTAAGATAAAAATATTGCCAGTTAAATAAATTTATAAATAACAATAAATTAAAAAAATAGATGTGATTAAAATAAATCTTACCATCCGCTTCGTATGTGAAATGAATGGAATAGAGCCGCCGGTGTACGTGGTAATGGAAACATGAATTTGCTGTTTCCGAGTCCCCGCACCAGACTGTGACCATCATGTGAAATGCTCGGACGTCACGTGTTGAATGTATTCCACCCATGTATTCTCCGGGATGTATGACGGCTTGAAAACTTTCCGAACCACCACGTCATTTCAGCCTAGTAGAGTGCTTTCTTTGGCATATTTTTTAGATTTCTTTTGCACCTTGTACAAAAAATCACGCAACTTATCTGGTACAAATGTATTATCAATGAGTAAATGAAAAATAAAATTTTAATATTTGGAATTAAAAAATTATTCTAATTTCGATGTTACCTAGTTGCAGCGTGATTCTCCTAAACCCTTCTCACAACATTATCATTTGCTCTATCCCACTTATATTTAGCCTTGCAATAAAAATTTATTAAAAAAAATCAATAATTTTAATAAAGTAAACAAATTAACATAATAAATAGTAAAAATTTTAAGTTAATACTAACCTTAAATCTTGTAAACCATGCATCGACTTGTGGTTTCCATTCAGGATGTTTAGAAACCTAACTCCATTGAAACAATGGAATTTCCATCAACAATTTAAATGCCGATGTTATTATTTGGACAACCTCAATGTTTGTGAACCTGGAAACAGATAAATTTGATGAAATATTATTTGTTCATAAATTGTTAAATATAAATCAATTCGAAGCAAAACAAACTTACCTTTTTTTAATATAATCAGTATTTTTCAAATGAGAAAACATAAGTTGGGCAATATAAAAAAAAATACCCTTAAAAAATTTAACCAATGTTTCAATTTAACAAATTGATATATTTTGGTGTAATTAAATTATTTTAAACTTTTAATACTTTATGTTTTTTTTCTAGTCTTTTTAGAGTTTTGATAGTCAAAATAAAATACCAACATAGTATTATATGATTTAGAAATGATTTAAGTAGAATTTTTTAAGTTATTTAATTTTTTATGTGGTGTTTAAATAAAATATAATAAAATAGGGATTATCCTATATTTTAGAATTTATTATAAAAATTAGCCTATTTTTTAAGAATTAGTAATTTTCATTTTAAAAATCTTATCCATAGTGGTCTTTTTCTTAATATGAGGTGAGATTGAATTTACTTACTGGTATTAGTAGTATACTATATTCATATAATAATTAATCAAAAGTTTTTAAGGAGTTTGTACTTTTTACATATGAACTAGTTTCTTGGCACATGCTTCACATTGTATTATTTAACTAATTTATTATATCTTTTCTAATTCCTAATAGATTGTACAGATGAGTTATTTATAAATGAATAAATTTAAATGCTTATTAAATGAAATATTTTATTTTGAAATAATTTTATATAAGTTTACATAATAATAACTAAATCATTTTTTTTTAATTTTTGAAACCATATAAAACAATTTTTAGGTGGACTTAACTAATTATTGGAAACATAAATTATCTATTTAAATGTATAACTCTTAAAAATAATAATTTCTAAAAACTATTCACTTAAAATAATATAAGACAATAAAAAAATAGCTTTAATAATATGATTAATTCTCATGTAAATTAATTATTTTTATATTCTAATACTTTATTTGTTTTATTGGTTTGTTTTTAAGATATTTTAGAGTTTTAGTAGTCAAAATAAAGTGTTAGTGTATTACTATACATAATTACTATAGTTTATAGTTTATATATATATATATATATGTCAAGAGTGATTTAAGAAACTTAATTTAGGTTATCTATTTTTTTTTTGTATAAATACAAAAATAATAATGAAAACAGGGTTTACCTATATTTTAGGATTCATTCCAAGAAACAATCTATTTTTAGAAAATAATAAATTTATAAGTATTAGTACGTAGTATACTAGATTCTTGGTCTGCGCTATGCTGCATGTTGGAAAATTTTTTTCTATTCTTAAAAAAATATAAAGATGCCAGGAAGTCAAAAATATGATGTATATTGGAAGAAATATTTTAAAAATATTGAGATAGTAATATATTGGATGGTATATTTTTATTAAACAAAATTAAAAGGGTGACACATTGAATCGACCTGAGCCAACCACGATTAATCTGCAAAACTTGTGATTTGAGGCACAAGACCATGATAACCTCATGGAATGCAAATCAAAATAAATTAAAAAGCTCAATTCTAATCAACCAACTATTGAAGGCAAAAAATAAAAACACTATTCAATGAAAAAGAAGGACCCAAGAAAACTAACTTGAGTAAATCTAGATTGGTGGATTGTGCTAAGTCGCGAGTTAGACCAAAGTTTTTCCGACATAAAAAAAGGGATGCTAAAGAAATCATAGTGCTTTTAAAGAAGAAAAAAAAATTGAGACCCAGGTTATTAATCTGACTGGATCTAATAAGTCCAGTTAAATTAATAATATGATAATAAAAGAAAAAAAGCAACGATAATAGATAAATCAAACAAAAATTTCATAAATAATTAACTATAAAAAACAACCCATCAATATCATACTTGCAAGGAAATGAAGAAAAAAAAAACCCATCAGAGACTCATCGTCACTCCATCGTGAAAACTAGCTCACCACCATAAAGAGCTTACCAAGACGGTTATAATGCTACTACGAGAGGTTACACGATGACAATGAAAGAGGATGTACGCGTTGTAAGAGCAACGACCTAGAAAGAAAACCAAATAAAATATCATAAAATGAGCATCTCATGCTTATATTTAAGTAATTAGTTTAACTCAATTCAAAAATAATTTTTTAAAAAATAAATTTAACAAAGAACGACAAATAAAAAGACTTGAAAAAACCTAAGTCATTTTCAAAATTAGTAAAAAATCCTATAAAAAGCAAATAAAAAAAATAATGAAGCTCAATCTCCAATTAGATTAAATGATGAAGGATAAAACTAAAAAACATAATCTTACAAAAAAAATCAACCAACCTCGGGCGAATATCATAAACCTGATTAATCTCTTAAATTTACAATCGTGAAATTTTAAACCTAAACTTATTGAAGAAGCTTAATTTCGAACCACTTTGATGTTGAAGGATAAAACCAAAAAGAAATATCAAATTAAAATTTTTTCCAAAGATAAAGAAATAACAATGAAAATAACGATGATGAAATCTGACAAATAAAAAAAATAAAAGAAGGATAAAATTAAAAATAAATTTTAATTCTATAAATTAATTAAAATAAAAAAAAAGCAATTAAAAGAGCACATACGAAATCTGAAGGAAAACAAAATTAAAGGGATGCTATGAAAACTCAAAAGGCCAAACACGAAAATCAAGAAGAGAGAAAAGAAGAAAAAAAGTCAGTCAGCGTGAAACCAGGGGAAATTAAGATGCATGCGCTGCCAAGGGATGAAGGTCCCGCCATGATGAAGTAGAAAACATCAAGGAAGGCTATTTTTTTATCGCCATAAGTTGCCGCAGGCACCACTGAATACAATGGATTGGCCTACTCATTAACGTGCACAACGCACATGCCAACCACTTTCTTTTTTTTTTTGTTATTATTGTTGTTGTTATTAAAATACCAAATTATCTCTCTTTTGACCTAATAATAACAAAAAAAGCATAGAAGAAAGTATGAAAAATTCCTTATAATCTAATTAAAGAAATTTTATTTTTGAGAACAATTTAGTTATTTTACTATATTTTTTAAAAAGAAAAAAAATAAAAAGGATCTCTAGGAGCAACTGATTGTGTTTTTCTTTTAAGAACAATAAAATCATTTTATTTAGGAAAAAAATTGAAAAAACTGCGCTGTACCCAATTATTTTTATAATGAACAATTATCCTTGTAAAAAAAATCATCATCCCCTGTACCAAAATCAAAGATTTTATTTTCGATTGACAAAATCATTACTGCCCGATTTCAAACCACATTGCACTGAATCAATACTTTTTTCACACCTTTTAGGTTTTAATAATAATAATAATAATAATAATGTTAGCATGCATTAAGGGTATCACTCAAAAGCATTAAGGGTATCAATACTATACACACGTATAGTAATGGATTATATACAGTAGAGTATTACTTATTATTATTTATTGATAGTGATAAAAGTTATTTTTTATTTAAAAATATATTAAAATCATATTTTTTATTTTTAAAAATTTAATTTTAACATTAATATATCAAAATAATCTAAAAATATTAAAAAATTAATTTAAAATTAAAAAAATTAATTTTTTAAAAAAATATAGTGGACCTTAATACTTAAACTTGGCTTAGATTCATATATTTAGAATTTAGCTATTTAAATTTAATCATTTAATATTTTCAATTTAGAAGGGCAGGCCTTGCTTTCTCGTTAAAAAGAAACCCAGCAGGCCATTTAATTTGAAACCTAGGCGAGTAATAAGCCAACCATACTCGAGCGGCTGTGCAGCAAAGCAGAGAAGTTGTTCTCTGATCTGATTGGTTAAACCAAAATAGCAATGGAGAGAGTGGTGTTCTATAAATAAACCCAAACCATACTCGCATCCTTTAACCTCTCTAAGTATCATCTCTCTCTCTCTTTCGATCCCTAACTTCCTTTCAACCTGTTTTTCAATCCTCCAATTTCCCTCCAAAATTTATGGAAAATTCCCTTACTTTCTCTACAATTACTCTAAACCCACTAAAACCCTAATATTCTCTCTTTCTTTTAGATACTTCCTCAGGGTATATCAAATTAATCAACCATCTACTCACAATTACTCTTGCTTTATTTTCCTATTTTTCTTTGTCAATTGTCTAATTTATTTGTGGGTTTTTCATTTCTCTCTTGCCTATTGAAGAATTACCATTCCTTTGTTCAAATCGTTGCTTGGTTTTTAGATTAGGGTTTTTTTTCCTTTCTGCTTGTTTCCTGAGAAAACTAGGGCAGAAAGAAAGAAAACAAGATTCTCTTTTCTTATGATTCTTCCACGTCGTATAATCTATGGTTATCTTCAAGAATCACTTGTGAAATGGTGGTTGATTTGAAAAAGCCTTGATTTTTATTGACATGAGGGTTCAAATATGAGCAATGGAGGTGAAGACAATACACCGGGAAGACCCAAATCCGATGACTTTGGTCGTGCTGTTTCAAGAATGGCAGTGGCTCAGATATGTGAGAGTGTGGGCTTTCATGGGTTTAAGGAATCTGCTTTGGATTCTCTCAGTGATATCACAATCCGATACCTCTGTGACCTAGCCAAGATCGCAAGCTTCTATGCCAATTTATCAGGTAGAACCCAATGTAATTTCTTTGATATAGTTAGAAGTTTTGAAGATATAGTAGGAGCTTCACAAGGGTTTTTAGGTGCGTCCATTTCTGGTAATTGTCTTGTTAATTCTGGTACGATTAAAGAAATTATTGACTTTGTTGGTTCTAATGATGAGATTCCGTTTGCGCAACCGGTGCCAAGGTTTCCTGTTATTAGGGTTAGAAAGTTAATTCCTAGTTTTGAAAGTATGAGTGAAGCACCACCTGGGAAGCATATTCCGGCATGGTTGCCTGCTTTGCCTGATCCTCACACGTATTTGCATACACCTATGTGGAATGAGAGGGCTGTGGATCCCCGTGCAGAAAAGATTGAGCAAGCTAGGCAGAGGAGAAAGGCAGAAAGGGCTTTGTTGAGTTTGCAGCAGAGGTTGTTGAGTAATGGCTCAGCAGGGGCTTCATCCTTGGGGGTCAGTAATAATGTGAAAGAATTGGGAGTAGTTGAGAGTAATCAATTTCTTGCCACTCCGTTGGAGTCTGGGAAGAAGGATGTCTCTCCAGTTGTGTTGCCAGATAAGCTAAAAAACCATGTTTCTGTGATGGAGGCATTTGCACCTGTCATTGAAGCAGCAAAAGAAGGCGGGATTTGTGATGATGTAGATGTTGAGAGGAAGAGTCTTCCTGAAAAGAGGCTTGCTGTGGCTTTTAAGTTTAAGACCGGGAAGAAGTTGTTAGGAGAGTCTTTGGATCTGAGTCTTTTGAAGAAGGGTGAGGGGAGAACAGGGCATTGGTTAGGGCGCGATGATGAGAGGGATGACAAGAAGAGGAGAGCAGAGTATATACTTAGGCAGTCAATGGAAAACCCACAAGAGCTTACGCAGTTGTAAACTATTTTCTTGTCTGACTGGCTCATTCAGAAGTTGCTTTTAGTAGGGGCTATTGGTTCTCTAATTATTTCAGGGGCATATTTATTGTTCCTGCGTGGATTTTATGAGATTCTGTTGTGAGTGTCCCATGCGATCCTACTAACAATTTTTGAGGTATGTGAATGCTTATGTTTATGTTACTTTAGCTTTAGTCTCAACTGATTCTTTGACGGTGAAGTTTGTGCTTCTTTGTTCCGTCATTAGATGTTGTATCATCACATTGAATTTTATTGTGGGATGGACAAAGTGTGCTCTTTGATTCTGGCCATTATCGTCAATATTCTGTTTTTGTACATGCAACAAAATATTCTGTTTAGGGTACAATGCATTTCCACATAAGCACCTTAATGCCATTACAAAATTTTCTTGTACTGGACATTTCTATGCTTAAGTTTTTACTTGGGGAAGATATTGGGTTTATGATGAAGGTCTTATCACACCACCATTGTGTGTGTGTGTGTTTGTAAAGAAAGTTTGTGATAGAAACAATTTTAGAAGGACCATTGTAACTCAAGAAGGAGTAAACATAATAAATATTGCTCAAAAGTTGATGATGATGTGAAAATTTAGAAGTCTTGTAAGATTGAATTTAAGTGGATGATGTTGTGTTAGATGAGGCTGTAATAAGTGCAGACTTATGCTATATATCATGGGTGAATTTCCATTCATTTCCGTTCTACATAGCAAACCCAATTTCAAAAGTTAACTACATGTAGTTGCTAGCATGAAAATTGGACTTCAACATGAATTTTTGCCACTGCCCACAGTATTTTTTTTTGCATGTATATTAATTTTTGGCTTTTATTGTTGTCTGGAGGAGCATGTTGATTACTACTAGTTATATGCCATTTTGCCAAGATGTCATAGAAAATATCTTCATTATCGTTCACCCCTTCATGGTTTCTGTATCACCCACCAGTATAATTTTGCACCTGACCTGATAACACATGAAAACCAGATGTTGATACTGTTGCATTTCTTAATTGCTCAACCTTTCTTTGTATCTAAAGTATCTAAAGGGCTTCAATAACAGACAAGAACAAACCAGAGATTAAGAATTCGGTAAAATATTAATGCAAAAGACTTGTAGCGAAGGGATAATGATAAAAGGAATTGGAAATGTGTAGCAGATTCAATAAAGCAGTTTCCATACCTAATACAAGTCACTGACTTTAGGCCTTGATGTTCTTAGTACATAACAGTTTGGAACCTAGGAGATGTAGAAGGTAAACTCTCTGCTTTCACACTGTGAAGAAGTTTGACTTATGTCATCTTTCATGTCCTCCATTTATCAAATTAGATGCAGCAGGAGAGGAATTTGGATAGAATCACATGGCGACATGGTCATCCCCTGCTTTTATCCACAGTTAGACAACCCAGCTGGGAAATAAAAGCTGATTAGTGCTGCCAAGTGCTATGTCACATTATTTGTGCTATGAGATGTCTGGATTGAAGGGACATCCCATCAATCCAGACCATGTTTGTCAGTCTAATGTTGTGCTGCGGATAACAATTTGTTTGATTTAGTGTCAAATAACTCAGGGATGGCAAGTTTATTGCTATTCACAACAATGCGTGCATCTGGGCCAAATGATATTCCTTTTGTTATAGAATTAAGAAGTAATTGCTTGTGTGTATGTTGAAACAGTTACACTCTTCCATTATGTTCTATTCGGATTGCAGAGTGTCCTCTGATCAGTAATGTCCTTATAAGCAATGAAGTAGTTATTTAGTGCCAAGAGCACTGGTGTTGAAAAGGGTTGAGCTGACAAATATTTATTTGAATTCAATTCGCTGTAGATTTGGTCATTTTGGATGTTGATTCTTTTCAGGCCAGCTGCTTTATAATAACATTCGGGAAGTCGATTTATTTACAGTGAAAATAGGTAAGAGAAACCTCAAGCGCGCAAGCAATGTTGATAAATTGTAGCTTGTGCTTATACATATAGCACTGGTTATTTGACTTCAATGCCAGCATCAAGTTGCTAAAGTTGAAAAACTACCAGTTCTCGCGACAAAGGACGAAGATATCAGAATCAAGAAACAGTAATTTATATGAATAAAATTTCGTCCATGAGAGTTGAGAAAGCCATTAATGTTTTCGAGCATTCCTTAAGTTAATCAAACCCAAGAGGACCCTTCGACGAGTGCTTTTGAGAACAGGGGGGACAGGTAAGACGTGCAAAATGCTTGCTGTCAACCTTGCAAAATGAATCTTCTTACTCGCATATTGAATACATTCCTTCTCTTCCCTCCAATCCAAACAATCCGGTTGCAGTGAAAAGAGAGTATTATCCTATCCTGGTACAAGAGGATAAAGTTAACCACTAACACGGTATCCCAATGAAATCTTTTTGATTTCTCTGCATATCATCCTGGTGAAATTTCCTTTGTGCGTGGATTAATCATAAAAAAAAAATAGAAGCAGTCAAGGCAAGGTTACCCCTTCGTCATAATTCATCATTCAGATTCCACAAGTATGCCCTGCCTGGATTCAAATACAAAACTCTAATGCAACTGATGAAAAAAACACATCAACTGAATTCTAGTTACATGACTGTGATGAGAAATATAAGACCATTACAAATCCAAATAAAAAATCATAATTATGTAATCCCAATAACTTGACAGTAGCATTATTGAGTTGACGAAGTTCTCTCAGTGTTAATTTGATTGAGAAACATTGGTCTTCTTAAAAATGTTGGACGTGAACCTTCCATTTCTTAAATGACCTTAATGCTTTAATTTCATGTCGATTTCTGGAACGAATACTTTTCCACGATGGTTGAAGATCATGAAATCCAGGTTGTCTGGCAAAGAAACCATCCTGCATTGAAGAATATATGAATAATGTCAATGGCCAATTATTTTGTAAAAATGACATTACATGCAGTCACATTAGGTGTAATTCACATCTCTAATGCACGAGAATCAAGTAACACCACTAATGCATGCCCTTTAAGGAGCACGAAATTTGACAGAGTATTTGGCCATGTTCAGCCTATTCCTAATCTAGGCTAGACATGTGGAGTTGATTGCCATTGTAAGTAGTAGCCAACAAAAAAGAATTGTGCAAGTAGTCAGATTTTTACGAGACAATAAGGGGCTGACTTGGGTCTTAATTGTTCTCTGTATTTCATGCATCACTGTTCAATGTGTTCATCTTATACTTTGCTAATTAAGCTACCAACAACTGAAAACAATCTTCAAGCAATAATTAGCAATCTAAACACAATCAACTACAATGCAACACAATAACAAAACATGCATCCAAGCAGAGAACACAAGCAATTAACATAAAACCATAGTTGTTAAACCCAGTCCGAAAGTTGACCCGGCCAAAGGGCCGGGTCCCGGGTTTTATGGGTCAACCCGGGTCAACTCATAAAACCCAGGTTATTTACTTATTTATGGGGTCAGGTGGTTAAAGAAAGAAATGAAAAAGGAAAGCAATTATAAAGAGGTGAAGTGGAACCCAATGTGGCAGGGCATAGGCATGGGAGAGGGTGACATTATTGGTTGTTGGTTGTTTTGTGCAGAAATCTCTTAATCTCATCACCATCTCCTCCTACCCTCTCTGGCTCCTTGACATGCTTTCCCCTGGGGTGAAGCACAGTCCTTGCTCCTTACGCACCCATGCTCTAAAGCTTAAAAACACCACATGAATCCTCTCTTTTACATCTTTTCCCTGCAAATTCTTCTGGTTTCTACATGCTTGAAAACATTAGCCAGAGAGAGAGAGAGAGGTGTTAAAGACTTGATGGTGCTAATAAAGCCTGTGGTGCTGGTACTGCACCTATTGCCTCTCTCTCTCTTGAAACTGCAAGTTTGGTCTAGTTTAACCTTCAATTTTTTGTAAGTTACAATCATCAATCGTCAGGCTAGAAGGAAGAAATGGAACCCAATGCCAACCCTCAAGATCTCCAAACCCAGATCGACCTGCAATCATCTCAAGCGAACCATCTCCAAAACGCCGAGTCTCGTCCAGGTTCGTCCGGGTCGCCTGGGTCATGGGTCGACCCGCCAGGTCGACCGGGTTTTGCGAGGTTGTTGCACCGGCCGGTCTTTTGACAAACCCGAACCGGTCTAGCCACCAGGTCGGCCGGGTCCCGGGTCAACCCGCCGGTCCGGTCCGGGTTTAATAACTATGCATAAAACCATCTAAGATGGAAACCTATGAGGACACTAATCAATGAGAACAAGAGTGCTATTTCCATAAGGAATTTCCAAATAACACAATAAACCCAATTGACAAGATATCCACCAATGGCTCAATGACTAACAGAGTTTTGGAACACACCCAAGTGAGTACAACCATAAAAACAACTGCTGTGCCTTGATCTAGAACTACCCAAACCCAAGAATGAGGACATCTCTTTTTTATGGCTAGAGGAAAAACACAAGCCCAAATACAAGGCTGACATGTTCTGGTCCTTAAACTGACTCGCTATCTCTATGCTCTATATTTTTTTTAAGGGTTTACGTTGTCATCTATCACTTGCAACACCAAGCCTACATCTAAGTTAATCCAGCCCAATAACACAAGTAGTAAGCCAAGAGGCCAATGCCATGGTCAAGGCTTCATAAAAATCAAAAGCCCTCTTGCATATCAAGCAAATTTTAGTTTGATTTAGTCCCTTGTAGTTTGAAATCTTCACTCAAACAAGCTTAACATTTACATGTACATGATTATGCTCCCCAGGTCACACCGTAGAGTAAACATATAAATGACGATGATGAAATGGTAAGCTACAGTTCAATGTAAAATTCCTAAGATATTTAATCATCAATCAGAATGTATTCATGCTATATGAAGGTACAACAACCCAATTAAAGGATCCTTAAGGATTTCAATTTGTTCCTTAACTATCAAGTTATGATCTATAAGATACAGCGACCCTGTCCAGAAGACCAATTAATGGATCCTTGATTTACCACAAACTATGCATATCATGTGGCATGAATTAACAGGAATTGCACTTGAGACAATTGTTGTGCCATGAACATTACTGGACAGCGATGGCAAATTTAAACAACAATTTGAGGTTCAGAAGATGAAAAGTCAGAAGAGATAAAACAATTCCATCTTCTACTCCATTTAGGAAAATTCAGGACCATCTCATGACTTTAAAAAGGATATTTTCCTTATAACTGCCAGAAACTATGCAACCAGGTAGCTAAATTATATCTAAGTTTGCCATTTTCAATATAAAGTGAAAATAACAACACTGTACACCATTTGTTTCAAAGAACAGCGTCCTGTATGGGTTTTTTCAAAATGGAATGAGAATAGCCTTGTATGGCACCCAAAGGAAAGAAACCTCCAGAAATAAGTGTAACAACTAGCAAGAGCATGCGAGCAAACATGCTCTTGATGAACTAAATCACTTAAAGTTCTGTAGCACGGGTTCATTTCTTTTGCTTAATAAGCATGTTAATCCAGATACCATGCATCGACCGACTCAAGGAAGCTAGAAATAGTTCAAACTCATTTCAACCAGAAAGAAGACTTTCAAAAGAAGTTTACAACAGAAGGATAACACCCATTTCTATGGAAACCAATTTCAGTGGCTGTTTATTTTCAATCTAGTACACAAAAATAACAGACTCCTTAAAGGGAACTGATTACCTCATTAAATGACGCTCAAATACAAGTAAACCAGTCTTTATTATTAGTATTATTATTACTACTCTCAATTTCTTAAAGAGTAATCTGACTGCTTGACACTGAATTACCCACATCGATCCTTTTAAAAACAAAAATATTTTCAAAATCATTGCTTCTTTTCTTTCTTTTTTCAACTAGAAAGAAATCCCAATTGACAAAAATAAGAGCGAGAATTTAAAAAAAGAAGAAGAAGAAGAGAGAGAAAAAGTAACCTATTCTCATCAGAATGTGGATGAATAGAGAGGAAGTTGCCAGGCACAGTTAATGCTGCCCACATACACAAAACCAGCCCCACAATCAATTCCACCACCACCTGCATAAACACCCAACCCAACCAAAACAACATAAATATATATGTGTGTACATATACAAGGAAAATAAGAGTATAGAGATTGGTATGATACACTGAAAGGAGGTCCAGAAAACTCATCCTCTGTAATCTTCAACAAACCACGATCTGCACCATCATCATCCATCACGATTAAACAGGATTATAATTATATAAAAAAAAAAGAAAAAAAGATTCAGGAAGAGAGGATGGTGAACAAACATTGACTGGTAGAATAAGCGGCATGAGACAGAATCAAGACTCCAACCAATCCAATCACAAATCCTACAGAAAAACCCATTTTTATTAACTATCTAATCTATCTGATCGGCACTGTAAAGTATACTAATTTAACCCAAATTGCTCTTCCTACCCTAAGTTAAGCTGAGCTAAGCTATTCCGAGGGCGAGAGGTTCCCTTCAGATTTGTGTTTTTCTGTTTTCTTGTTTTTTGGTTGTTTTATAAAGCAAACGACACGACGTTGTTTTCTGTCACACGTTACCTAAAAAGCACCGTTTTTCGAAAATATCCACTTTGCCTCTCCCCGAGTAAATACGCATCGTTTTAGAGCTATACGAATAAAATAGCTTTTTAAATAGTATAATTATAGCTCTTTTAATTATATAATAAAAAGATATTTAAAAAAGTCAATTATATTTTAATATATTTCATATTAAATCATGATATTATTAATATAATTATATAACTAATTTAAATATTTTATATATAATATAATTATAATGTTATTAATTATATAATTAATATGAGTAATTTATAAAAATAATATAAAATTAATGAAGTAATATGAAAGTTAAAAGATATAATTTAAAATTAAATTTAAAATTTATTTATATGAATATTTTTAATTTTCAGTTTTATATGTTACTGTTAAAATTTTAATTTTGTTAAAAGTAAATTCAAATTCAAACTTTGAAAAAAACCGCCAACATTTTAAATTTTAATTTTCATATTTTAAAAAAAATTCAAGCTTTAAAAAAATGACCGCCAACATTTTAAATTTTAAAATTTCAAATGGGCAAAAATTAACTGTCAACATTCTAAGATTTTAAAATTTGAAAAAATAATCCATCTATAAATATTCTCATATACCTTAATATTTTTTCTCATTATTTTCTTCTCTCCAATCTTTATTATATTTCATTAAAATTCATCATGAATCATTCTAATTTTAATTTTTATGATGCTTTTGATTTTAATAATGACACTCTTGTGTTTGCTTTTCAAGTTGCTACCACTGTGGTTGCTGAAGAAGAATCGAATAATCAAAGGCGGAGAACAGGGTATCTTGGCTCTATTCTTGGTCACAATATTGTCAATCATAATAGAAAGGAAGGTGAGTTAATGTTATATAATGATTATATTGCTGAAAATCCTAAATTCACTAAAACTCAATTTCAAAGAAGATTTAGGATGAGTCGTCGTTTTTTTCTTCGGATCGCAAATGCAATGGAAGCTCATAATCCATATTTCAAACAAAGGACGGATGCTTTTGGTGTTCTTGGTTTATCTTGCCTTCAAAAGGTAACTGCAGCTCACAGAATACTTGCATATGGTATTCCTGCAGATCTTACTGATGAATATCTTCGAATTGGAGAAACCACTGCGATATAAAGTCTTAGAGTTTTCGTCAAAACAATCGTAGAAATTTTTGATGATTGGTATCTAAGGGCACCAAATGAGGCCGATATTTGTCGATTATTATCAATTAGAGAGCAACGTGGATTTCCAGGGATGTTAGGGAGCATTGACTGTATGCATTGGAAATGGGAGAAATGCCCAATTGCACGGCATGAGATGTATACTAGTCATTGTCGTGAACCAACTATAATTCTAGAGGCGGTGGCTTCACAAGATCTTTGGATATGGCATGCCGTTTTTGGAATGCCTGGATCATTAAATGATATTAATATTCTTGATCGGTCACTTATCTTCGCTGCACTTGCTGAAGGTCGAACTGCTCCTATCAATTATACAATTAATGGGCATGAATATACAATGGGATACTAATTAGCAGATGAGATTTATCCTAATTGGTTAACCTTTGTTAAGATAATCCCAAGGCTATTAGGAGCAAAGAGAAAATATTTTGCGAGTAAGCAAGAGTCTACAAGAGTCTGCAAGAAAGGATGTGAAGTGGGCATTTGGGGTGCTCTAATCTCGTTTTGCAAATGTACGTGGACCTGTTCGATACTGGGATAAAGAAACGCTTGCAAATATTATGAAAGCTTGCATAATAATGCATAGTATGATTATTGAGGATGAAGGAGTAATGAACCTTGGATTTGACCATGAACGTTAAGTCAATTTCTTTATATCAGTGTCACATGGTGAAATACCAGAACTACATGATTTTCTTCAAAGTCATAATCGAATCAGGGATAGAGCAACTAGCTCTCAACTACAAGAAGATTTGGTTGAACATTTGTGGGAACAATATGGCAACGAGTAGAATCATTAGATTTGAACTTCTTATGTCATCATAAGTTTCAAGTTTTTTTTTGTTTTTTATTTTCATTATGGTTGTTATCTTTTAAGTTAATTAATCCTACTTATTGTTGTTAAGTGTTAGAAGAACTTCAAAAAAGTATTATGAATTGATACTACTTTTATAACAATATATTTAAAATAACCAAGAAATTTCTACATATTTAATTAAAAATACATTACATTAAACAATAAATCAATCTAGTTAATTAAAAATTAAAACCCCTCTTTTGCATAATTTCTAACTTTCTATTTTGAAAATACGTTGCAGAAATTGGATCCAAATTAGAAATATCCATTTTCATAATTTGTTCTTCTTTCTCAATCCTATCCAATTCTTGTTTCTTTTTTACTTTGTTGAATCATTATAGCTTGTTACTTTAGCATAATTTTTCTATCTTGTTTCTTCCGATCCTCAATTTCAACTAGAGTATCCCTGAATCGTTATAAGAGATTTGTTACACTTACCTCCCCAACTTTATCTTTTCCTTGTTTACGTTTAAGTCGTTTTTTTGCAGCCTTCTGACCAATTGGTCTATCTTGATAAATCAACTGTTCACTATCTTCTCCTAAACTAACAGAATCAGGGGTAGATGGAGCTGATGAAGCCGGACTTGCATTAACATGACCTTTTTGTTTCTTATTTGACCTTTGATGTTGACTTGCACGCTCAAATTGTCATTTGGTTTCTTTTCTTAAGATAACCCAACAATGTTCTAGTTGAAATCATTTGCCAACACAAGAAGCATACATTTGTCGAGCATCATTAATCTAGTAAAAAAAATTAGAGAAATTAAATAATGTTAAAATATGTGTTAAACAATTTAATATAAAAATGAATATTAAAATTACCCTTGATTCTTCGGTCATTCCACTTTGCTGATGATTTTCAATTTGAGTAACAAATCCAACAAATTTACCGACTTCTCTATTTATTTCTTGCCATTTACTGGAGATGCTTATTTGGGAACAATTATTCAAGTTTCCTCCATTCTCTACAAAGTAAGCATGTACTCGAGCCCAGAATTGTTTTGTTTGTTGTTCAATTCCTGTAATTGGATCCTTGCTTGTATTTAGTCATGCAGAGACAAGTAAACAATCTTCCTTTAGTGAGAAATTTTTACTTCTTTGTGATTTTTTTGCCGAATGGACATTTAAATTCGAGTATGTTAAGTCAACAATTAATTGATTAGAATCACTTGGTTGAGAGAGAATATCTTTTAACTCACTCATAAGAAATTGGTAAAAAAGCTTAGAAAATTTGAATCCATCTACATTAAAAATAAAAATAAAAACTCAAGTTAAAACCTTATAATAGAGTGTAGTTTTGAAAAAGATCAATTTTTGTGTTAATGAGTTTGTCTTAAGGAATGAAGTTTCATGAAGGTAGTTTTGAACTTTCATCTTGTTGGAAAAAGTAGTTCAAAGTTTTGAAAAGTTTTTTAAATCAATCTAATTTTTTTTGGACTGATCTCATAGTATTTTGGGGTTAAAAATAGGTTTAATTGGGTTGCAACAATAATTTTTAGGTGTTTTCAAGTGAAAGTAAATTAAATAGGTTTTTAGGGTCTAAGAATCCAAAACCTAACATTTCAACCTTCGAACGTGGCCAGGATTTGAACTAAATGATGACTCATTTCCTGTTTTATTTTGTATTTTAAAAAGAGTCTATTACGTGGGTTTGACATTGTAGGCCCAAGCATCCTTGGGCCTTTTTTATACCAAGCACTCAAGCCAATCCTCCTAACCCTAATTCCTACCTTTTTTATATTACCCTTTTGCGTTAAATACAAGAACAATAATAAATGTACAAGAACACACACATCCAATGATCATTACAATTATTTTCTCGAATATTCTTTAATGCAAGTACTTGTTTCTAGATAAAAATACATGTACAAAAACTATGCTCATCCTCTGAACATTTGACTACTTTGCATCTGGATTTTCTTCAACCTTACTTGTTGGTTAAGTGCTATAAAATCGGTCTTCCCATTAAGAAGGATGATATTTTTGAGGTTGACTAGCCAAGAGACTTTTTTTCTCTATTGTTATTATGGGTGAGTTGTTGCTCTTGCTACTTGACTAGTTGTACCAACTTGTTATGTGTCATATCATTTAAAGAGGACCACACACTTATAAAGAAGAAGAAAAAAGAATACACACACACACACCTAAGGCCTTGGGTTGCCCTTGTTTAGTTATATATTAGGGACGACTATCTTTTGTTTTAGTTGGCAATAATAAACCAAAAGGAGAAAAAAAATATAATTATCAAACCTGGTTCAACCCGAAAGGTTGACTTGGAACTTGGGCAACCCAAGGCCTTAGCTAGGTTTGAAGTATATAAAACTCGGGCCTGCAATTGGCATAGTGAAACTCGGACGACCTGTCGAGTCAACCTGAAAATCAGATGACCCTGCATAACCCGGGTGAAACCTTTTATTATTATTATTATTATTATTATTATTATTATTATTATTATTATTATGATGCTTATGCTTACATTTTTTTTTAACATACGAAGAAAAATAATTTATGAATATCTAGCCTAACATTTTTTTTGTAACATGTTCATGAACTTTTCAATGTGGAACAAATGTATATTTATGGGTTGTGTCATGTGTTCTCAAAGTGCATAAATATTTAATAGAACATAAAAAATATTATTGAAGACAAAAGGTACAAAAAGCGTAGACATTACCTCATGCATAGGGGGGACAATCAGAGATTTTTCTCTTGGTCAACCTAATCTTATGCACGTGAGCCTACCTCCCTTTTCCTTATTGGTTACTAGCCCATGAAAAAATTCATTATATAGACACTAGAAGAAGGTTTTATTTTTTTAATGTGGGATTGAAAGCCCATTAATATATATAATATATATTCACAAGAAAAAAAATTGTGTTTTTTCAATATAGGATAAAAAAGCATTTTCAAACAATCTTTTAAACTTCATTATTTACAGCATATATAGCCTACATCCACATAGATTGTTTCTTAACTGTTTTCACGTGGGATATTAAAACCTCAAACATTTTTTTGAATTATCCTAGGTTGACCTGGGTCAACCCATATGACCTAGACTTGTCCTTTTGGTCTGGTCAACTCCTGTTTTAGGTTTAAGTACATAAACATTGGCAGCTTAAGTGCAACCAATTTCAATATTTGATTATTACTCTTTCACTGTTAGATCGAGCTGATATTTTGACACCAAGTTCTAGACATATAGCTCTTTATTTTTTTTATGGTTGGATTAAATATTGAAGGTTTCCATGTTGGTTGTTTTGTTATAAAATAAGGTTATCAATTTTGTGAGGATTTCTCTCAACTCTCTCTTTAATCTTATTGTATTCTAAGATCAACCATCAAATACTTTAAATAGAAAGAGAAAATAAAATCTACTAATTTTATTCTTGCTAATTCGAATTCAAGACCTATTACATAGTTTCCTTTGATGTCTTTTAATAATTAGGGTGATATGTAAAATGATGATAATGATGGTATGTTTTTTAAGTTATTAGTTGATGATTATATGCCAGCTAATGATGATGATGATGATGGTGGTGTTATTTCTAAACATATTATTTAAGAAACTCTAGATGAGCCAAAGTTGAGGAGGTCCACTAGACCTCACCAAGCTTCCACCAAATATTCTCCTCGTGAGTATGTGTTAGTTACAAATAGGGGAGAGCTAGAATGTTTTGATAAAGTTATGTCACATGAGAAAAAATGAGCGACTAAAATCCATCTAGGAAGAGATGAAATCCTTGTATATGGATCATACTTTCGAGTTAGTGAAGCTTCCTAAAGGAAAGAAAGCACTCAAGAACAAATGAGTGTATAGGTTAGAAATGATGATAATAGGGGAGAGAATATTTTGATTGAGTTATGTCACATGAGAAAAAAATAAGTGATTGAAATCCATCCAAGAAGAGATAAAATCCTTGTATATGGGCCATACTTTCGAGTTAGTGAAGCTTCTGAAAGGAAAGAAAGCACTCAAGAACAAATAGGTGTTTAGGTTAGAAATTAAAGAAAATCTTTTCACTTGTTGTCATGATGTCTTCAATCTGAGTTGTACTTGGTTTAACTGTTAGTTTGAATCTTGAAGTTAAATAATTTGATGTGAAAACTATTTTCCTCCATGGTGATTTAGATGAGGAGATCTATATAGAGTATCCTAAAGGGTTTGAAGTGAAAGGTAAAAAATAGCTAGTTTACAAGTTAAAAAAGAGTTTGTATGGGTTGAAGCAAACTCCAAGGCAATGGCATAAGAAGTTTGATTCTTTCATGGTAGAGCATGGTTATTGTAGGGCCATTTCTAATTATTATATTTTATTAAAAGGTTTTCAAATGGTAAATTTAATACTCTCTTGTTATAAGTGGATATGCTGGTTATTAGCCATAATACTAAAAAGATATAGAGTTTGGAGGAAAAGTGTAGCAAGTCTTTTGCAATGAAAATTTAGAACCAACAAAATAGATTCATAGCACCAAGATTACTTGTGAAATGAAGAATATAAAACTTTGGCTATCTTATTTAAGAGATTCAGTATAAGCAAGTCCAAACCTATTTGTTCTCTACTTGCAAATCACTTTAAGCCAAGTTTTAAACAGTGCCCTTTAAGTGATGAAGAAAGAGATAAGATGATAAAGGTTCCTTATATATCTGTAGTTGATAGCTTGATATATGTCATGGTTTACACAATGCCAGATATAACTCATATTATTGGTATGGTCAGTCAATTCCTCTTCAATCCTGGTAAAGAACATTGGTCAACAGTGAAATTGATACTCATGTATCTTAAAAGTACTTCTAGTTTCAATTTATATTTTGGTAATGATAAAGGTTCCTTATATATCTGTAGTTGATAGCTTGATATATGTCATGGTTTACACAATGCCAGATATAACTCATATTGTTGGTATGGTCAGTCAGTTCCTCTTCAATCCTGGTAAAGAACATTGGTCAACAGTGAAATTGATACTCATGTATCTTAAAAGTACTTCTAGTTTCAATTTATATTTTGGTAATGGTAAACATGTGTTGGATGGATGCATATATGCAAAAATGGCATGTGATATTAAGTTTAAAAAGTCCATATCAGGATACTTAATGACCTTTGCAAGGGGAAGTTTTATAGCAATCAAGCTTACAAAAATGTATTGTATTATCTATTACAGAGGCTAAATACATTGTTATTACTAAATGAGGGGAAATAGTTGTTACAGATGAAAAAAGCTTTTACATGAACTTGGCCTAATGCAAAAGAACTTTGTGTTGTATTGCGACAATCATAATGCAATCTATCTCAATAAGCACCATACTTTTCATTCTCGATCAAAGCATATTGAGGTTAAATACCAATGGATTCAAGATGCTATAAAGATGAAGTCATTTGTTGTTAAGAAGATCTATATCAATGATAATATGTCGAACATGATGACTAAGTCTCTACCTAAAAAGAAGTTTGAGTTCTGTAGAAGGCAAACAGGCTCAGTAGAACCCACCAAATTAAAGCTTACAAACTGATTGTCATTAAGGCGAATTCCTTACATGGTGTGTGAGAGGGAGATTTGTTATGGGCCCCGCACCATTTTAAAAGACCACACACTTGTAAAAAAAAAGAAGAAGAGGTTGGTCAAAATATATATATTAAGGTCTGTTGTCTTTTGTTTCATTTGGCATAACGAACCCAAAAAAGAGAAAAAGAGAACAGAAACATTGGCAATTTAAGTGAAGTCAGTTTAATCTTTGATTGATAGCTTATTTATTGTAGGACTGGGCTGAAATTGTGACATCAAATTCTAAACACATAATTATTTATTATGTATGGTTAGGTTGAAGATTGAAGTGTCTAATTTGATTATTTCATTATAAAATACAGCTTTTAGCTTTGTGAGGATTTCCCTCAACTTTCTCTCTTTAATCTTATTGCATTCCAAGAATAAGTTAATATTGATTATTTATATGTTGTAGTCCTTAGTTTTAGCTAAGAAAGAACACTTTGTGATCCCATTATTCATTAATAGAAGCTTTTAGGTGGACTACGGTCCCGTGGTTTTTTTCATATCGGGTTAAAAATCTTAATGTTGATTTATGTGATTGATTGCTTAATTTTGTTGATTATTTGATCATATTTTAACTTCACAAAGAGAAAAGATAATTAGGACTTATGAATTATGAATTTAGTATACTGGTGCTTTTAGCCAACACAATTCTCCCTTTCATTATGGTATATTAAATTGTTTTGCTTTTGAGATATGGTTGTTCAGTTACTAATTGCAGTGACTGGTTTCTAATTGTTCTGTTTTATTATGCAATTTAATTTTGCAATTTACTTCACAAAAAAGAAACATAATAATTTACCTCACTGTCTCTTCATTTATTTTTTAAAACTAAATTCATGAAGTAATTACGGTGCTTATTTTTTAGCACCATCATATCATTTATTAAAATATTATTTTCCTGTCAATTATTTAGTAAATCAATACAAATGAGAGATGGGTCAACTTCTGAATTCAGTGGGTGGAACTCTAATGTTATTAAACAAGTTAACATATTATGTTTTTCCTACCAAACACACGAGAGTTTCTTCAACTAAAATCATGTTCATACTTTGGAAAGAAGATTGTTAAACCTCGAAAATTTCATATTCTTTTATCACCCTTACAATATTCTTTTCTTTTTTATGAATCCTTATTTTCATATGGCTATCTAATTTTTATTTTAATGTTATTGGCAGGTGGTTTAGAGATAAAAACAAACATGTCCAAAGCTCTAATGAATTTAAAGTACCACGAAATCTAGCTTATGCTTTATTATTTGTAGCAGCTATTGTTTGAATGGTACTAGTTTCTAACAATTATATATATAGCTCCAATGCTAACACCCCTCATTGGGATAGAAAGATAAGCAGTGCTTGAGAAGAGGGCAGAGGAGTTGATTGTTACTATGGGGACTGCACCTTGTTGTGTGACTATCCAACAAAACTTCATCAGTCATTAGCACCCATCTCCCATGCAACGCCATCATTGGGAGGCCATTGCTCCATCAGATCAGTGTAATGGTCAGCACCAAGTATTTGACCATGAAGTTCTCAATAGTTAAAGGGGTAGTAGCGGTGAAGGAGAACTAGGAAGCCTCAAGAAAATATATAAACACCTTTCTGAAGGGTAAGAAGGCCCTACTGGTCGATCACCAACAAGGCTTTGGCCTTCCTCATGCATGGCACTTAGACCACCTTAAGCTATATCATTATTAAATACATAAATAAAGAATATATATTTTTATCACTTGTGTTCTTACTTTATCTACGTTCCTTTCTTAGGAATACTTCTTACCGATCCAATCGAGGTCACACACCCTTATGGCATCCAGGGCCCACTTCTCCAGGACGGTAACAAAGTCCTAAGTGAGCATCAACCTCCCACTGTCACCAATTAGGGTTACACACCTCTGTGGCGTCTGAGACTTGTTTCTCCAAGGCAGTAGTAGGGGATCAATGCTTCACTTTTCAGGGCGGCTATCAACACCCCCTCCCTTCCTTCTATTTAGCTTTTTCAGTTAGAATCAAGAGTGCTGGGGCAGCCTTATCAAACTCACACAGTCTATCCAACTCGGGTTACACACCTCCCCTGGATAGTATGGGTATCAATCTCTACAACATCAAGAGTGCTGAAGAGACCTTATCAGGCTCACACCGTCTATCCAAATCGGGTTACACACCTCTCCTGGATAGCACGGGTACTAGGCTCTACAACATCAAGAGTGTTAGGGCGGCCTTATCAGGCTCACACTGTCTATCCAACTCAAGTTACACACCTCTCCTAGATGGCATGGACACCAGCCTCTACAATATCAAGAAGTGTTGAAACCAACCTCTACAACATCAATAGGCGCTGAAACCAGCCCTCCTACAACAACACCTCCTACTGGTCCAAACGAGGCTACACACCCTTGTGGCATCTAGGACCCATTTCGCCAGGACAGTAGTGAGTGTCCAATGTTCATGAGAGGAAGAACTGTGAACATATCCTGAAGATTCAAACAATGATCTCAACACATCATGAAGATTCAAACAATGATCTCTTTGGGAACACCACCCCCGCTAGTGAGGCCCTGACAAGGGGAGTATAAAAGACGCCCTGACCAGGGTCACGACTCAATTGAGGTCAGTCCAAAATCTCTTTAGCCTTAAGTCTCCCCATTTCTCCACAAAAAAAAGAGAAGACTTGGAGGGCTATTGATGGGTCATGGTTTCTCAACTCAACCTCATTTAAGAGATAATGTGCGAAAGTCATAACCCAAAATGGAGCTATGTCTTTTTGGGTGTCCAACCCCAAGTTGGGTTGGGGTACACCCACGCCCAACTCTACAGTGGGCATGGACATGTCCACACCTAGTCCCATGGCTAGGCCCGGGGCGACCGCGTCCAACTCCATGTTGGACCTGAACGCGTCCACGCCCCCTTTTCTCCTAGGCTTCGGGCGTGGATTGAGCCCAACGTCCCTCAGATTGGGTGCATAACTGACGGATAACTCTATACTAAACCCCTCATAATATGAGTCTGGGTTAGTAATTATGATGCCCATCACATCCTATTAAATACGAACAAGCAACTCATGCTTATATTAACTAGATGTGATGGCACGAGCAGTAGAATAATATTATTTTACTATTACAAGATTACATCTCTATCCCTCTTACGTTGTATGAAGCAAGTCAAGTAATATAATATAAAAGGAAGCATGAATATACAGGAAGGGGTTCGAAAACCTTATACTAAAAGACAAAAATACATTCTCTACTTCTTGTTCCTTAATTCTACATCTTCTTCCTTCTCCTCTTCTCTATCTTCATAAAAGCTCATTAATACTTTCATTAATGACTTTTGTTACATAAAAAATACCTGGTATTGACTTGATCTTCGAAGGGTCCCCCATCAACACCCCCGGGGGACTTTGTGCAGGAAGAGATTAACATCCCAGAAGAGATCCATTAAAGAAGAAGTCAGTGCAGTCTTGAAATGAAGGTCGTAGAACATACTATGAATGATGTGCAAGGATCTCTAGGAAATAAGAATACTCATAGTGATTCTTGTAGCTTCATCAATTTCGATGGGTCCATAGTTTCTAGCTACCCAGGAGAGTTGGTCCTTGTTTCGATACAGGTAGAGGATACAATATTCTATCAACTATCAATATGTGGGATTCATTTTTTTGTGCATTTTGCCATTACCCATCTCATTCCACTCCTTTGAGGCATGGATTTAGAGATTTAGATAAACTTCTAAACCATGTAGGTGATGTATTCTAATTTGTTGTATGAAGAAATTAGAATTGTTGCCTGACCTCCTTATTTCACAACAATATTACTGATAATGACTGTCTTGGTTTTCCCGAAACACATACATGCATTAAAAATGGTACATTTAATAATTTTTTAGGAGTCTTGAGAAACTCATTAAACAAATCTAGAGTAGTTTAGTGTTTATGTGAAGATTACCTGAAAATCATATGTTATTTTCGACTTTAAATAATTGCTTCAAGACTAGGTCGTCACAAACCACAAGTCGTCCAAGTATTCGACTTCCAACGTAATCCATACGAACTATAAGTGAGAAACTTCCTAAACTCTTTTAGAAGAGAGTGATTGTTATACCTTAGAGTGCTACCTCTTTTTCTTTGTATTTTTAGATGTTTTTATAGTGTACTCATTCCACATTAGAAAATAAAAGGCTTAACATTTTATTTATAGAAAAACCTAAAAAACCATATAAATAAATAAAAATACTAATGTTCATGACTTGCAGCCAACACTAATATCCATGCACCACCCCTGGATGTTTCTATAATGTACTATATTCACATTAAAAAAATAAAAAACATAACATTTTATTTATAACAAATTCTTGTTACATACAACCAACACTAATGTTCATGCCCCTCTTCAGCCTTGGCTCACCACAAGCAAAAAACAATTGATGGATTTCATGTGGCCGAGGGGCTAATATCATCTTTCTAGATATTTGTTTACACCATAATATAAATAACTAGGTATTTGTCCTGTACTTCACTCTGAGTTAAATATTTTTTTTCAATTAAAAAAATTTATACATAGACTTTTTAATATGTTTTTATATTTAATAAAATTTTAAATAAAAATTAAAAAATTTATATGTATATATAATCAAATAAATCGAGAACTATGTGTATTAATAAGTGAAAAAAACTATAAACGATGACTAAAAATAATAACTAAAAAAATTAAGAGATAAATGTAGATGAAAATATTTAATTTCACTTCATCTATACAAAAGATGAAAAAAATATAGATTAATTAGAAAAACCTCTCAAAAATTTAAAAAATAATTAAAAGTAATTTTCATTTCAAATAGACTTTCTAAACAAGAGAGAATAAATATTAATCTAAATAAAAGTAAAAATAAAAATAAAAACAAAATATTTTTTCTTTAAAAAAAAATAGTGAAATATGCCGTCCAAACAGTATTCGCACCCCCACATTTTAAATGAGTTTTTTTTTTTTTTAATACAAGACTATTTAGAGCGTGTTTGGCAGTGTGGTTGCGGTTGCTTTTCAAATAGCTTTTCGTGCCAAAATACATGCCAATGATGTTTTTTTATTTTTTAAAAATTATTTTTGACATCAGCACATCAAAACGATCCAAAAAGTACAAACCGCACTTAATTTTAGCAAAAAAAAAAAATTCAAAATTTGACGAAACGCAGTTGCAAATGCAATGCCAAACACACCCTTAGAGTCGGGACGGCATTTGCCTCCTCGTTGACCTGCAACTCGGCGTTCAAAGGGAGGCTGTTGGAAGCTGTTAACAACATTAAATCTCAGCTGTGCATGTGAAAAATAGGAAAAGCAAGAGCGGCGGCATTGGGTGCGTCTTCTTTATCCCTTCGCTGTTTATCTTTTAGTCATATAGAAGCTTGAACATGAAACAAAGAATCAGTTCCTTTCACCTGATGACCTGTGTAACTTGTTCAATACTAGCAGTAGGTAATGTCAACAAATTTTTTTTAAAATGAAATTCTCTTTTATATTTTTGCGTTGCTGTCAAACATATCCATAAAAACATTTTTTTTAAAAAAATAAGTTTTTTAGGTTTTTTACTTCACATTGTTTTTTTTAATGTTTTTAGATGCTTTTAATGTTAAAAATAAATTTTAAAAAATAAAAAATATCATTATTTTAATATATTTTCAAACAAAAAACAACCGCTATAACAATAATAATAAACAATATATATATATATGTGTGTGTGTGTGTTTTTTTTTTATTAATATGGATATCCTAACTAGTTTGCGTATACCTTAACTAATCGCAGAAACTCTAAAGTTAACGATCATATAAGTCTCCAGTAATTCTAAAGTTAAACTAATAATTTTTAAAAAATAAATTTAAAATTTATTTAATTAAACTGTAAAATAAATGATGAATAATATTTCTTGATCCACCAATTATGGGGTGGCCAAGCAAAATGCCATAAAAACCTGAATGAATGTTCCCTTTGAACTCCATCGTTTCGCAAACATGAAAGTGGTTCGTGCGCCTTTCCAGAAAGGACGATGCTTTTTAACCTTTTTCTTCAAGGAATGTGACAAGGATAACCTTTTCATATTTCAGGACAGAAAATATTCAAATTAAAGACATAAATCCTGGTTACATACAGTGTTTTTTAACATTAGAAACAAGGACAGGTGTCCTTGACTATGAATTCGTTCCTACGTTCTATGTATGTGTAATAATTATATAATGTATATTTAATTTTATCAAATAATAATTTTTTAATAAATATTAGGTAATCATAGATTTGGTTTAAAAAATTGAGTGCTAATTGATCCATGCCACGTAAAAAATAAGGTGGCAGGTTAATCTTAGGTCAACTTTTTTTTTAAGATAAAAATACTAATATTAATTTTTAGGTCAAGTTGACAGTTTTTATTTTTATTTTTTAAACTTCCTTGCCTGTAAATGAAGACCAAACTCTTCTTCTTATATTTTTATATATATATATATATATATATATATATATATATATATATATATATATATCATAGAAATTAACTATTTGCCGAAAAAACTTTATCTTTAAAATATTTAATTTTTATTATTTTCTTTTCTCCAAAGTAAAAAAGAAAAAAAGAAAGAAAAGAAAAGAAAAGAAAAGAAAAGAAAAAAGACAAAAAATCCCTTCTCTTCTCTTTCTTGCAGCTTTCTCTGCGTTTCGATTTCTTTGTCCAAGAATTTCTATGAGCTCGGGCTTTCCGTTCTAGAGTTTGTTCGACTCTCTCTCATGTATTGCAAAATTAACTTCAGCTTCTCAGTTTCGTTACTTTGATTTTGATATTTTAAGGTCAAAATTGATCACTATTGTTCAAAACCCTAGTTTTGTTTCGATGCTTAAAATTGGGGAAAAGCATAAAGGTGGAAAATTTCGTTAATTTTATGAGGTTTCTTATGTGGGTGTTTAGTGATTAATAGATTTAACTTCTTTGATTAGTCGGGTTCAGTGTTGTTAGCTTGAAATCTGGTAATTTGGATCTAAAAAAATTGGTGAAGTTGAGATTTGAATTTCTAATGTGTTCTATTTTCCTGCATTTTCAATGGGTTATCTGTTATTGGAGTTTCTAAGCTTAAATACTCGCTTTAGCTTGCTTAATTTGATTGAATATTAGTTTTGTTTTAGCGAAATTATTGTTCTATAACCGGAGGGGGTGGAATTTCTAGTCCATTTGGGTTTGCTTGTAAAATTCTGAACTTGGGAAATAGCCCAATGCTACCAATTTTAACGGAATGGTAGCTTATTTTAACATTGATTATGTGGGGAATCCAAGTTCTTATTTGTGGGTTCAATGAAAACAAGTCCCCTGTTCTGTTTATGGAAAACATAAGATTAAAAAAGATTGTGTGGTTGTCTTTCCCTACAGTTTATATGCGAAGGAGTTTAATGCTGAGTTATTGTTCAATTTCACAAATAGGGTTACAGCATTCATTGAGGTCAAAGGGGGAGCAAAAAACACTTCAAAGTGCATGAGTGTTTCTTCTTCTTTTTGAGGCCCTTAATATAGAGATGGAGCCACAAGTCTCCTTGGACTCTGAACAACATCTTCATCGAAACAGTTCAATTCAGGTCGGAGATCCTGGTGTAACATCATCTACTCCAGATCGTGTTGAGCCACGACAGCCAGGTTTGTTATGTGCTTTTAATATATATTTTTTTAGTTTTTGTTAATTTAGGTGCTGCAGGAACATGCCACGATTTGGGAGTGGTAGTTTTATCTGTAAATGTTAATATTATGCTTAACGCAGAGAAAAGACCAACACGGCAATGGGCTGCTTGGACACATCAAGAAGAGGAAAGTTTCTTCAATGCACTACGACAAGTTGGCAAGGCATGTTATTGCTGGAATGTGCTTTGGATTAAAAAAATTTCAGTTCTGTTTTACTCCTTAAGTAACCATCTTGAGCTTTCATTGCAGAACTTTGAGAAAATTACTCGCCATGTTCAAAGTAAAAACAAGGATCAGGTAAATTGCAACAAGATTTAGATCCAGCTGTTTCGTCTAGTTTTGTTGATGTATTCATCATATTCATTACCACCTATTTATTTATATTTCCAGGTCAGGCATTATTACTATCGTCTTGTGAGGCGTATGAACAAATTGCTTGGCCCAGGATTGTGCCTAGATGCAAAAAACTCAAAAGATACAAACGCTGCAATGCTCCGATGGTAATATTTCTTATATACTGTTTGAATTGTTTTTTTTTTTAATATGTATTATAAATTAGGGAAGTTATACATGAAAAAATAGTCAGAAAAAGGAAGCTTGTGATACTATCAACAAATACGTGTCATTATTTTTCTGGTTCTGCATTGGAGCTGATGTAAAGCATTCTGAATCTCTGATACATTAAGTGAATGGTTTTTCTACTGTCTTAATTTCCCATCTTTGTTCAGTGCATCTGGCTTAAAAATCTTTGGGGAATTTGATATAGTGTATAGACCATAATGCCATCATGGATCAAGGATTTGTATCATATCTTGGTAATGATGAGGATTCAGTGTTATGGTTTGTCAAAATTGATATTTTTCTCTTGGACTGCTTCAACTGACAGAGTCTTGGATTGTTTTGTTTTCCTGGTTCAAATTTTGATTTTTTTATACAGGTGGTCATTATTGGCAAAGTATAGTTGCAAAGCTTCAAAGCTCCATCTAAAACCGCGAAGGTTTAAGATATTTGTAGAAGCACTGGTTAGTGAATTTTGTCTATATTTGCAAAAGTTTGCGCTTTCCTGTTCACGAACTTGATTGATCTACTGGATATGCTCAACTGATTGGTATATGTTTTCCTTGAAGGAAAACCAACTCTTGAAAGATCGAAGGAAGAATGTAAGGAAGAGGTCTTCACAAGGGGAAAATGGCTCTCCAACAACTCCTAGCATTATCACAAATCAGAATAGAGCATCTGGGCATGATACTCGAACTGTTAAACTTGTTCTTGTTGATAGTCAAAACATACAAAAATTAGGTGGTGGAAAGGGATCATTGAAGCGCAATGTTAATTTGGGGGTTATCCGTAACAACAATAAAGGAGACTCAACTGCAATGAAACCTGCAAGGCAAAGGCGGAAACCAGGTGATTATTTGTTTGAGCTTATCCTCAGTTTTGAAGATGTTGTATTAGGATTTTACATCAATTCTATACTTTACTTTCCCCCATTTACCATACATACTTTTTATGTCATTCATGAATTTGCTTTAATGTTATTCTAGGCATGATCCTTGAGGTATCAGTACAAAAAGTGGACAACTTGTAATTCTCCTTTTTTAACTTTAAATGGGATATGCGTTTGGGGTTTGTTCGAAACAATCAGTGCCCCATAAAAGGCAGTGACTTTCTGCAAAATTGCTGAAGAATAGGACTGCCCCTAAATCCTTGCTTTCAAAACCCTACTCAGGTGGGGCTATGACTGAGTGATGGCCATGCTATTGTAACCATTATTCCTAGCTAAAAGCTATGTTTCTCTGGTTTCTTGATCTGATTTTTCAAATGATGGATGAATATTGTTTCACTTCGTTTGGTTTGAAATCATGAATTTTTGTGCTGGTCACATTGTTAATTGATTCTCATTGGGTCTAGCCTCATCAGCGGCATACAAAAAATGGGAAAAGGCTGCAATTGCTGGGGTTTCTTTGGTTGCTGATGCTGCCGAGCATTTGGAACGGACAGCCCCTGATAAAGAGTTTGAACATGACCAAGGTATGGCTGGTGGGGCTGATCCTCACCAATTCCTAATCCAAAAATTTGAAAGAGCCACCATTTGAAGCGCCATAAGTGATTGTTCTTTCATTTCCAGGGCAAAATGGTCTTGATTCTGTTGAAAACGTTCTGCCCCATTTGCCTGCTTCTTTGCTTCATTATGTTGAAAGCAGTGCACACAATAATATGAAGCTTAAGCTCCAGTTGTTCCCAATTGATGATGGTACTCGTAGAGCCTTAGAAATGGTGAGCACAAAGAGAAACAACGTTGATGATTTTGATGTAGAAGTTTTAGTTATCGAGCAGTATTCCGAAAATGTGATTGTATTTTCATTTGGGTGCAGGATAAGCATAATCCACACCTGGAACTCACTCTTAGTACTCGGAAAAAGATATCATCAGTACTGGAACATCTAAATCGGAAATGGGGCAATTCTACTGTTGCATCTGGAGAGCTAATGCTTTTCCCTTACGTAGTTAATAGAGAAAACCTGGTGGGTTATCAGAGATGGACACAGGACTCACTTGTCAGTGCAGCCGATGTATACCTTTCAATTGGCAGCCCTCCAGTGTTTCGCTTGAGGTTTCTTCTATTTCTCGTTCAACTTAAATGCAAATCCTTTGTTAGATCGTACTTTAACTGACATCTGCATTTCAACAAAGGTATGGCTGGTTTTCCAACGCCAACTTTGCTTCTATGACATTGCGAGCACCTTCAACGTATAGTTGCCTTACAGATGGAGGAAATGAGAAAGGGAAGGCTATGGATTCTGTATCCACAACTGAGCCATCAACTGGTGATCAGTTTCTTGAGGATCCCAGTAGGGATTGCCCGACTTCCATGAACAGTAATCATGCTTCTACACCTCATTCTGCAGGAGTGAGCAATGAGACAAATGAGTTTATTGCCATAGGACCCATAAATAATCTTGTCAAGTCCTTTGATCCTGCAGCAAACACATCCTGGCATAGAACGGAGACTGATGATAGGACTAGCACACAACAATTGGAAGATGTGGTAATTGCAACTTCTTGTGATTTTAATCCAATTGAATGCTGTCTCAGTTCATGCTGCTTCATACCACTTTTTTATTCTGCTATATATACTTGCTGATGCAGCATTCATGTCTCATTCATAAATTGAGGTTTGGTCATTTAGTTTTTAATACAAGCTGTCCGTTGTTTCATATATCTATCACCTATTATTGACCTTTGAAATATTTCAGCCATGACGAATGTCCATACACTATTCCATTTGTGACGTGTACTTTGATTTGTATATATGTAGGATGGCTTGCGATTGAGCAATGTAAACGTGCTGTCTGCCGGGGAGTGGGCTGATAGCCTTACTGATGTTAGCATTGGAGATCTACTATCAGAGTTGCCTCATGAAGCAGATTTTAACTGCGTTGAACCACCTATTGATCAAAGCAATCAATGCCTTCAGCAGATCCCATTCAGCTGTGATTCATTTGATGCGGCAATTGCTGCACATATCTCAAGGCATCAAAGCAAAATGGGATTTGTTTCCTCAGTGACATCCCATACATCTTCAATCTGGGATGGTGAAGAAACATGTGATGCCTTTGCTTTTCAAAGGAATCATTCTCTCCGCAAGGAAGTTACTACATCTGCTGTTGCTTCTCCACAGGTTGGCAAACAGATGGACAGGACAAGCTCAATCGCATCCCGTGCCTTTCTTGAGGTATCCTTAACACTTGTATCATGTTCAAGTGATTCTATTGTCTGGTGGAAGCAAGGGTTGATTAAATATATTATACTTCTATTGCAGGAGCTACCTGATTTTGTGGGTCCTATGGATTATCCTACTGGTGAAGACCGTTTGTGTCTGTCTGATTCGCAAGTCGTGAACAACCAAGCAAAGAATTTCAATGGGCTAACAGATATCTATTGGGTATGTTTTCTTTGTTCTTCGTTCTTTCTTTTCCCTGTTGTTTTATGCTCTATATCCCCTTTAAGGTGACCGGGTTAGCATTCTGGCGCCAGAAGAAGATGTGTTGTTTCATAAAGAAATTTGTTAGCCCCTGGGAAAATGTAGTTAGATTTTTATAGCTGACATGATTCATGCTATCCACTCTGCAGCCTGACTCGTTAGGGCTATTAGATCTGGATATACCATCCTCCAAATACCATGCTGAAGATTTGATTTTAAGTGATAGCCTTGGTGGTTTGAACCATCTGATAGCCAGCAGCTTGGATGCATTTCAAAATTGCTCCTTTTTTGGGCTGAACAAGAAAGATTCGACTTCAACACTTGAAGCTCGAGAAACAACCTCATTTTCAGATTTTAAAATCGGCAGCGGGATTTGAATTTCACCATAGAGGATGTCAAGAGATGCTGCCCTTAGAAAACAGGAACTTTGCTAGATTACAACAATTAATTGTTTATGCTCGGCTGACATTGGGAGGAGTGTGTGCTGAGGACCGGTGCAAGCTAAGAAAATTCTGGTTATTCGCCGATCAGCCATTCTCCTGCATCTGTACAAAAATAGGCATGGAATACTTGTTCCTTTTCTCTTTCTTGACTTGTTTTCTTACAATTCCTGTAAAGCGTTTTCCATAACTGTTGTAAGTGAACAACCTCGGTACATCAAATAACCTCTTTTTATCTCATCACTTCACATTGCTCATGTATTCTTTTCTCTTTCGGTTTTCTTGGATGTATATTGTTAAGGTCTGATGTAATTCTTTCTTCGGATTGCCGTATGGTGATTTTTTTTTTTCAATAAAAAAATGAATATACTTTCCAACGTGTTTTTTTATGAAAAAAATTTTCAATTACAAATTAAAATATTTATACATGCATCTAATTAAATAAATCAATATTTGATTAAGAAATAATTAAAATTAAAATATTTGATTATATAACACGGGTCATGAGCTTAATTGTGTCTAGTAACTTTGTTTTTTTAAAAAAATATTTTGTTCAATCAAACAAATTATCTTTGTCAATTAAAAAAAGTTGTTAGTGAAAACAAATTGAATAAAACTATTACACCTAACTATCAAACTATTTAATATTGAATGATGAAAGTAAAAAAAAATCAATTAAAAAAACAATGGAAAAAAAAATATGAATCAATATGGTTAACTCACTAACCACACGATTATGGGCACATGATTATGATAGACTCATAGAGAGGAAAATGAAGAAAAAAAAGCATGAAGATCAATTCCAAAAAAAAAAATTATGTTGAAGGATAAAATTGAAAAAAAAAATAATTTTAAAAAAGAACAAAACAAAATTAAAGTCAACCTGCGCTAACCTTTGAAACTCGTGATCATGGTCATAAGACCGGAACTGACTATATAGAAGGCGAACCCAAAAAAACAAAACAATATTTCCAATAAAAAAAATGTATAGCAATGAAACTAAAAAAATTAGTTTTTAAATAAACGATGAAAAAAAATTAAAGCCAACATGGGATCGAGATAACCCAATATAAAAAAATAAAGAAAAAAACATGACCAATTAAAAAAAACCAAATTCAACATAAAAATAAATTAAAATAAATGCTTAGGGATGAAATTGAAAACAAAATTTTATTGGTAAAAGGGTAAAAAAATCAAAAGAATATGGACCAAATTTGACATAAAAATCAAATTAAACTAAATGATAGGGATGAAATTGAAAAAAAACAATCAAAATAAGATATAAAAACAAAATATATAGTAATCAAAAGAATAAGGACTAAATTGAATATAAAAAATAAATGATAGGGCATACTCATACTTTAATAAGAAGAAAAGAGAGAGGGAAAAAAGTCTATTGGGGCTTAACCAGAGCTCCTCCATTCACGCACTGCATCACCACGTAGAAGATGTTGGTACGCTTTTAAGGTCACCTTTAAAGGCGAAGTCCGCTCGCTGGCGCGTGACAGCCACGCTTCATCAATATTTTTTTAATTAAAATTTTATATTTATTATAAGACCAAAGTGTCCCTTAGCCCTCCTAGGAATAACAAAACAAATCCAAGATCAAAAAATAAAAAAAACTCCTACAATGAAGCTTTTTTTTTTTTTTTAATCTCGAGGGCAATTAAATAATTTTACTATATATAAAAAATTAAAAATTCAATAAAGCCCCCACCAGCCTATTATTACAAAAAAAAAAACATTTGTCATGAAATATCTATCAAAATGCCCCTGCCTATTAGTGAATAAGACTCAACTTTTTAGGGGTAATGTATATATTTTACTTTTAATATGAAATCAAAAGGAAGAAAATGCCCCATGACATTGGCTTTAAAAATCTTAGTTTCAATGGTAATGAAGTTATTTTACTGTGTATATCATACATAAAAGATTGATATATCCCTTATAAATGCAGTAAAACAAATAGATCTTGTGAAATGAAAAAAATACCCACAAGTCATTTTGCTAGCAACCTGGGTCATGGAATTGTGACAACCTCCTAAAAAGTAAATAAAAATAATTATAAAGATCAATTCTCAATCAATCTGGTGTTGAAAAAAATTACAAAAAAATAATTTAAATGAACACGGCTAATCTGCAAAACTCGTGATTTGAAAAAATCCATAACTATCAAACCTTTCTTGACAAATAAAACCTATTGACATAAAAAGCGATAAGTTTTATCATAAAAAAATAGCTAAATTAAACAATTTCTCTCTTTTCTCTAATAACTGAAATGTTTAAAAAATAAAATTTTGAAGTAAAATTAAAATTATAAAAACTATAAGGACCTTCAAGAAAGAAAAAGTAAAGTATGAGGATGAAAAAAAACCTTTTCTCTGAAATTTTGGTTGCTGATGAGTTTTTGTTTTGTTTTACACTTTGGTCATTTATTGTTGATTTTTTTTCTTTCATTAATAAATTTTGACAAATTGATCATGAAAGTAGGCATAGAAGACTGAAATTAAAAAAAAGAAGAAGAGATTTCATGCTGAAAATAAAAAATAATTGGCTATTGTGGGTTGTTATAAAATCAATTTTAATATATTTTATAAT
>Ga0325411_1000305_pt1 | contig 50042 bp, 35 predicted proteins | sample PopdelMetagenome_13_FD_206181 | JGI IMG/M metagenome (GOLD analysis project Ga0325411, IMG submission 206181) | Populus deltoides microbial communities from Bellville, Georgia, United States - Xylem-PdIQD-R4 | ecosystem: Host-associated > Plants > Phyllosphere > Stem > Wood/Secondary xylem... | reverse complement strand
GGGGTGTCTTTTCGTTTTTTCCAAAACCAAATAAAATACATTGCTAGTATTAAATAATCAGTGCTTAATTGGCAATCAATGAAATTTGTGCTTGCTGTATGTTTTTTCCTGCAAAATTAGTAGTTCTCCCATGCAGTAGCAACATCTAGCAGCCTTCACAGCAGTAGTCTAGCAGCAGCTCGATTCGTAGCATGGTTTAATCGCAGCAGCAATTTTAACCAAAAAATAAATAAATCATGGCTTTGACGGTCAATTATGATCAACTGTGTTGATGATGATTATAGTCGGAAAATTTGGGTTTAGTTTTTGCAAGAAAAATCAAAAGTTTTTGAAGCCTTCAAGAGGTATAAATTAAGAGAACTTGTTGAGAATAAAGCTAACAAATCAATAAAAGTTATTTGACTCTCTCATGAATTTATAAATTTTTGTGTGACTTTTAGAATCAAGAGGTAACTTACCATAACTTATACACCTAAAAAAAATTAAGTTTACAAAAGAAAGAATTGCAGTATTATGGATATGGTTCAAAATCTTTTGACGAGGAATAACCTACCGCGGAATTTTTAGCATGAAGTAGTAAATTGAAGTGTTCGTATTTTTAATAGAAATCTCATACTTTTCATTCAAGATAAAGACACTAAAAGAACTTTGGAGTGGACGAAGACTTATAGTAAATCATCGATCTAAGAATTTTTGAGTGCATTATTTATGTTCATATCCTAGATCAAAAGAGAAATTAAAAAGTTTGATGAAAAGGGAAAAAAATATATTTTTCAAAAGCTTATAAAATATATAATCCTAGAAAATTAGTATTAGTCGTGACATTATTTTTATGAAGCTGAATTTTAGACCTAAAGTAATGATGGTATTAAAAAAATATATTCTAGTTAATTTAGATGGTGAGAGTGATGAAATAATAGAAAAGCTAGCTTGTGCAGAAAACACCACAACCAATACATGTTAGAAAAAGTTCTACATGGATAAATGATTATGAAATAACTGGAATTAATCAATCTAATGATCTACTTATTTATTTTTCTATATTGTCCTATGACTTTTGAAGATCCCGTTAAGAAAAGAAAATGGTAAAAAGCTATGATAAAATTGATGTTATTGAAAAGAATAATTCTTCAGAGTTGATGAAGCTTTCAAAATGATAAAAGATTATCGGTGTAAAATAGCTATATAAAACAAAATTAAAGGAGAATAATAAAGTTGGAAAATATAAAAAATGCTTGGTAGCTAAATGTTATCAACAAGAGTACAATGTCAATTATAAAAAAGTTTTTCTATGGTTGCAAGACATGATATAATTAAATTGTCCTCAAGGGGCGTAGCGTGATGGCAAAGGGTTCGAGATCTGCACAGCAGGTCTCGAGTTCGAGTCAAGGCGTGCACCTCTTGTAAGAGTCTGGGACAGCCAGGGTTTTACAGTCCCCAAGAGGCGTAGCGTGATGGCAAAGGGTTTGAGATCTGCACAGCAGGTCTCGAGTTCGAGTCAGGGCGTGCACCTCTTTTGAGAGTCTGGGACAGCCAGGGTTTTACTCCCTCACCTGGGCCCACAAAGTGCGCTTTCCGGGAGGGTGAGGTTTCCTCGAATCCAAAAAAAAGGATATAATTAAATTGATTATTGTTAAAATTCATGGTTTATCTTGAATGCAAAATCAATATTTTTACATGAGGACCCAGGTTAAAGTAGGAATTATTTGATATTAATTAAAGAACTATTATCCTTGATAAAAAAATAATAATAATTTGTATTAGACTAGTTAATTAGAGTTCTTATTAGATTATGGTCTCTATATATAAATATAGTACACAATATATTTAAAATTTTAAAGAAGTGTTGATAAGAACTTAGGAAATTAAATATTTGCATGCCTTTTCAAACAATTCAACCAACACTAGGAAGCCTTGCCCACTCTATCAAGTCATTTCTCTATAAATTCAAGAAATCTTTACCAAGATGAATCAAAGAAAGAAAACATGCAGTAGTAGACGTCATGGCTTTAGGCAGTAGCCTGTATCCAATTGGTTCAACTCTAAACAGTTTTTCATTGCCTCTGGTTTATTGAATATTGAACTCTTCATTACGAATGGATAGCCTAATTCAATAAGATAACAGCACTTTCCCTCTGCTTACTTTGTTCAAATGAACAAATCTGAGTTCTGAACAGAAGAGAAACCGAGTTGTTCAAAATGATACGTTTGCTTGAGAAGTGGCAGAAACTGTTGAATTCATCGGGTATGTTCCTGTTTTTCAAGTTCTAATTGAGGTGATCGGTGGAAGTCTTACTTTTACTGTTTGTTTTTCAAGGTGGTTGTGTGTTTATGTGTTTTGCCTCTGTGTTTGTACTTGAAGGTAATTCAGTGAGGGAAGCCTCTTTTGACTGCTGGTTCCATATCCATTTTTACAGACCTGAAGGCATTAAACAGACTTATGCCAGTTTTATTATAACCAGTCTTTAATTAAACTTGAGTTGCTCAGATTTGTTAGATTTAACTGCAATATTTATCTTGATTTGAATTGACAAGGAATTTGTTTTTTTAGCTTATATTTTTTAGACCTAAAAAAAAATCTGGAATAAGATGGATCTGACAATTATGTCAGATCCAAAAACAACCCAAGATGACATGATACCAAACCCAAAACATTTGAGTTCAATAATCAGCTGAACCCAATATAACTTGGATCTAATGATATGCCGGACCCAATAAATTTAGGTTCAGCCGTCAACTGAACCTAAAAAAACATGGACCTGACGAGATGTCAGACCCAATATACTTGAGTTCAGTTGTTAGCTAAACCCAAGAAAATATATCAGATCCTAGACAATCATCTAAATTAAAAGTGTTATGGGTTGGATAAAACATCATACTCTTTTATTTAGATTTAATTACATATCAGGTCTTGAGTATTTAGGACATCTAGTAAGGGGTTCAGAACCTTTTCTATTATCAATTGCTTTCATATGTTTTAGAACATTAACCATCCAATAATACAAGAACAAATATCTTTATTCTTGAAATTTAATATTTTTTTAAATTATTTATTATCTTTTTCATAAAGTTACTAATTTTTTTATCAGAAAATCTTGAAGTCTTCCTGTTTGGAACTATATATGTATATATTTAGGTTTTTAGCATTAATTTGGTGCTTCCAAGGGCTAAGAAGAAGAAATTTATTTACTTGAACATTTTAATCAACCATTATCCATAACTAAATAACATGTTACTTAAAGATTCTGAGATTTGGGACATCATCTATTACGTTGCATGGCCCTAAAATTTGTGAAACGGAAGACTTTTCGTTGTTTAATTTTGTTATCCATGGCTGCTGTTGACTAGAATAAAAATCTTGAACAAACATCTTCTGGATGACAAAGGAGGGGTTATAATTTATTATTTTATGCTAATGGATCATAATCCAAAACCCTTCTTAATTAAATTACTCTTTCTTCAATCACAAGTATGGTGGTCAGTAAAAACTGATGAAAAAGAAAGTATATTCAAGAACATGGATTTATTCCTTGTGCAATATTATGTGGCGGTTTTAAACTGAGACATTGAAATTGACTGACAGGCAACATGGTACTTCTGTTGGTACTTTTAATGCTGGTTTTTGACGTATCATATACACAAGCTTTCCAGGAAAATGGAAACAAGATCAAATCTAGAACTTACCTGTCACCCGAGTTTATGTTGGGGCCAGGATCTGTTGAGAGCAAAACATACGATGATATTGACTTCCCAAGAGGTCATATCGCTCTCAAGAGTTTTAATGCGGAGGTAGTTGATCAGGCTGGGAATCCTGTACCTCTTTATGAAACTTACATTCACCACTGGCTTGTGGGAAAGTACTATGAGAATCGCCCATCACAGCGTAATTTTTCACGAAACAGTGGATTATGCCAGGGTCAAATTCTTGGACAGTATTTTGGCCTTGGATCTGAAACACGAAAAACAGCTACACATATTCCAGATCCTTTTGGAATACAAATTGGCAATCCTGCCGAAATTCCTGAAGGGTATCAGGAGAAGTGGTATCTTGGTATCCATGCAATTGAAACACGGGGTGCGGAAGATAGGCTGGGGTGCATTGAATGCTGGTGTGATCTATATAATGTCACAAACGATGAATATGGAAACCTCATAAGGCCAGACTATAAGGGAGGTTTATTTTGTTGCTATGGTCAGACACAGTGCAAAGTCAGACAGGGTTTTCAGGGGGGCAAGAGGAGCCTCTACCTGCGATATACGGTGAAATGGATTGAGTGGGATAGTTCCACCATTCCTGTTGAAATTTTTGTGCTAGATGCTACTGATACTGGAAAAAGGTACCTTGGATCAACAGGAATCAGTCCAGAGGATGGTTGCCAGGTAAATGCATTCTTTCTTGTCCCATACTATTAAGCACCAATATGTTTGCACTGTAAGGGGGGGAATGTCGTAGTTGGCACTTTTCTCTTCTTTCAAAATGTAGGAGAAAACAAAATAGACTTGTTGATGAGTCGAAACATCTCCTTAAATACTTTCTGCACTGATAGAATTTTCTACCGGTCACACAACTCAATAGGTAGGTTCTATTGAATTCGTTTCCACCGAACAAATTGCGTTGTAGAAAATTCATAAGAAATGCATTGGCAGTTGATGCTTGATGATAAATCGTTGTGGTAGACACATTTATTATTAGACTGCAGCAACAGATTAAACAGTGAAGTGGACCTGCAGGAGTCACAAGTTCTGGAATCAAGTTAATGAGGAAACAATTAAGGCTTCTCTTTTCCAAGGATGCCATTTATATTTCACTGCACTGCGAATCACTAGAATATTTTTGGTGCAGGTTGAGTATGAAGTTGAGTCTTGCACCTCTACCGATGCAGCTGGTAATGGGTGCATTGACATTAAAAGAAACAGCGTCACCATGCCAACAGGTGGTTATGTCGTCTATGCTGTTGCCCACCAGCATGCTGGTGGGATCGGTTCAACTCTGTATGGACAGGTGATTTTCAACCTATTTATGATAACATGTTCTCGTTTTTTGGATATTTTTTACCCTCTTTCACATCTGGTAGGCAACTGAAAATTCTGTAGAACTGTTATTGAAGTAACTATCAATCTTATTGTCTCTTAACGACGTTCTGCCGAATGTTTGTCACCGCAACTTTCATAAGCACAATCCTCTTTTCTCATAGCAGCATAAGGGCACCTTCTTCAATTTGTCTTCTGTCTGATTTCGTTGTTCCAGAGCCAGCTTGGAATGTTTTCTGATTATTACTGCAATATCTACTACTCACTTCATGTCATCGCTGATCAAGTTGAATAACATCCGGCTCAAATGATCTTTTTATATGATGAATTCAGGATGGGAACGTAATATGCGCTTCAATACCAATTTATGGAAATGGAAATGAAGCAGGAAACGAGGATGGTTACATTGTAGGAATGTCCACCTGTTATCCTGAACCAGGTTCTGTCAAGATAACAGCTGGGGAGAATCTAACTCTGGAATCTAACTATGACAGCACTAATAAGCACACAGGAGTCATGGGGTTTTTCTACATTTACATAGCAAAACAAGCACCAAATGTGACTTTCTCACATGCTCCTGTTCAGGTAAGTTATTGTTCAATCTTCAGCTAGGGGTTTCGTTTTTCAGTATAAAGGAGTCAGGTAATTAAGACAGTATTAGTTGTATTAACCAACTCGGGGCAGGATTTCTCGTGAACAAAAATGCTTTTAATTGTTAAAAACATGTAACCTCAAATTTTTTTCTTGAATCCTGCAGATGCATGAAAGCATTAAAGTAAAAACTTGTGCTTGGTCAATAGTGGTTTTCATTGGACTGGCTGTGACTGCTGCTGTTTCTGTGCATTCCCGGCTGAAGAAAAGGAGAGAAGGTGGCTACAAACTAGTTCCTGAATAAAGTTGTAAATTGTGGTATGTTTCCATGAGTTGTGTTCTGCATCCGTAGATCCTACGCTGTAAATTGTGGTATGTTTCCATGAGTTGTGTTCTGCATCCGTAGATCCTACGCTGTTATCATATGTGGACATGAACCAAGCTCGATTTATGTTTGTCCTTGTTATATGTAGGTTAGGATGTGCATGAGTTTTGGATTGAAATCCAAAAATCCTATCTTGATAAACAAAATTTATTATGAAATTGTTGTAACTAAGAGCAATGGTATTTGATAAACACAAATATTTTACTCTATCAAAGGAGAGATTTTACTCATAAATTTTCAAAATAAAAGAGACATGAAACCCAAAGTCAACTACTCTATCAAAGTCATTTCTCTATAAACTCAAGAAATCTTTATCGAGATGACTCAGTCAAAAGAGCAAACAAATAAAAATATTCTAAAGAAAGAAAGCATGCAGCATTGGACGCCATGGCTTAGGCAGTATGATATGCAGAAGAACGTGGGATCATGCCACAGATCAAGCTGCAGGAACTTGTAGTGGCTGCACTACTGCAGGGTGGGCAGCAACGTGGATTAGTTAGTTAATGGTTAGAAGTGGAATAGTGGTGTAACTCTTTCCTATTTGTTTGTTAATTCTATTATGAACTGTATGGCTATAAATGCCAAGGTTATTTTTAGTTGAAGGATGCTTAGAATTAAGTACTCCAATCACAGACTTCTTCTCTGTTACATTTCTTCTTCCTTAAATTAGTTCTATCACAGTAGCCTGAATCCAAATGGTCCAACTCTGAACAGTATTTCATTGCCATGGTTCACTGGATGTTGACTTCCTCGTTACTATTGGATGGCCTAAGTCAATGACATCACAGCACTTTTCCATACCCTTCCCTCTCTTTACTCTGTTCAAACGAACTCATCTGAATTCTGAACAGAAGAGAGACCAAGTTGTTCAGAATCATCAAAATGATACTTCTGCTTGAGAAGTCGCAGAGACCATTGAATTCATCGGGTATATGTTCCTGTTTTTAAAGTTCTAACGATTGATGGAAGTCTTACTTAAGGTGGTTGTGTTTGTGTGTCTTGCCTCTCTGTGTAAGCCTCTCTTGACTGCTGGTTCCGTATCCATTTTTATAAAAAAGAAGGGGTGAGCGACCATAGAAATAGTAAATCAGGTTAATGTTTTTTTCGTTTGGTTAAAAACTTTAAGTTGTAGCTCGATAGTTACTGCGTAGGAGTCATGATGAGGTTAAGGGTTTGATTCTCCGTTTGAAGCAAAATTACTTGCAGATTGTTAGTAAACTCAAACCGATTTACCAAGTTCTAAATAAAATATAAAATTACTTCGTCTGCGAGCCTGCGGTCTGCCTCAATTCCACTGTTCCACAATTCCCCTTTCTCAAAACACTTCTTTACTTCATCTGCGCCTCTGCGGTCTGCCTCTCTTCTTCTTCTGCGGTCTCTCATCAATCATCTCTGTTTTGGCATCAACCAGGTTAGTTTTTAACAAACTATTGTGAGCCCCCTGCGTCTTCTATTTATATTTCCACCAATCGTCCCTCTTCCTTTTCCGAATACTCTCCCCCACTAATTCAACTCCATCTTCAGTTTCTAAATTATTCTATGTCTTTGCTACCCATGTTACGTGATTTTGAAATCACAGCCATTTCGGGAGGCACAAAGTTTACCCACAGTGATTTAGGCTTGGAATGCTAAAACCAAGGATATTTTAACATGTAGTGTATCTATAAGACTGATTGCTTATTTCTCTGGTTTAGATAATCTTGTGAGCCCACATTGAACAAACACCCCCCCCCCCCCCCCCAAGTCCCTACCCATTTTAACAACTTTGGTCTATCTATCCCTTTTTCCTTAAAAAAATCCAAGTCAATAAAAATGATTTTATTGTACTATTTTTAAGTTATTTAAGTTATGTATAATTTTTTATTTGAATTGTATATTTTAAATTGTTTTGAATTTTTTTTATTGTTTATTTCATTTTTATTTTAATTGAGTTATATTATTAATTACTACTTAACTAGAATTATTAATATATAATTAGTAAAAATATTTTATTTATGATTTTATAATTTGAGTATATAATCTAAGTTTATATTATATATTCTGTTTCGTGTTAAAAAAAAAAAATATTTTTAACAATCTTTATAATAGGTAATCTTTTTCAAGAAAAAAAAAAGGTTGACAAAAAAATATGAACCCAAGAGCATAGCCATGTGCTTAGGTTTTTTCTCATAGGTCCGTAACTGGTTATTTGAGTTTTTTATTTTTTCTGTTTTTTTTATTTTTTTTAATATAGGATTTTTATTTAATTATATCCTTTGGTGTTGGGTTGATAATAAATTATTTTTTTTATTTTTCATCATATGATAAAAGTTTTTTTATTTCATCCTTTAATATCAGGTTTTATTTATTTATTTATATTTTTTATTATTTTTATGATTTTTGATTATTTTTTTAATTTCATTTTTTAATATAAGATTTTTATTGAATTTTATCATTATTGTGTTGAATTTTTTTTAATCTACCCGGTAAATAACATCATGTCAAAATTAAATTTAAAACTCAGGATATAAGATTCTGAAATAGTGAAATACCTTAAGCTGATATCATATACAATCTCATCTAGTCTAGTTGAATTAAACTATCCAAACACTACCTTATTTTCAGAGTATGACTCTATTCCCTAAGATAAATATCAGGTAAATATTCTGGTCTTTAAAAGGATATTGAAAAATTGATTGACAAGTTCACTTTTGTATTATTTAAACACAAATATTTTACTCTATCAAAGGAGAGATTTAACTTTTAAATTTTCAAAATAAAAGAGACATGAAACCCTAAGTCAACTACTCTATCAAAGTCATTTCTCTTTAAACTCAAGAAATCTTTGTCGAGATGACTCAGTCAAAAGAGCAAACAAATAAAAACAGTCTAAAGAAAGAAACATGTGGCGCTAGACGTCACGGCTTAGGCAGTAGCCTGAATCCAATTGGTCCAACTCTAAACAGTAATTCATTGCCATGGTTTACTGCATGTGAATTCCTCATTACTAATGGATGGCCTGAGTCAATGACATCGCAGCACTCTTCCAAACCTTTGCCTCTCTTTACTCTGTTCAAATGAACTCATCTGAAGTCTGAACAGAAGAGAGACCAAGTTGTTCAGAATCATCAAAATGATAAATCTGCCTGAGAAGTGGCAGAGACTATGGAATTCATCGGGTATGTTCCTGTTTTTCAAGTTCTAACGATTGATGGAAGTCTTACTTAAGGTGGTTGTGTTTGTGTGTCTTGCCTCTCTGTTTGTGCTTAAAGTACGCCTCTCTTGACTGCTGGTTCCGTATCCATTTTTATAAACTAGAGCTGCTTAGATTTGTTATATTTTACTGCAATATTTGTATAGGTTTGGATCGTGTTGCTTGGCCCTAAAATTAGTGAAATTGGAGACTTTTTGCTGTTTAATTTTGTTAACCATGGCTGCTGCTGACTGGAATAAAAATCTTGAACAAGCATCTCCAGGATGACAAAGGAGGGGTTATGATTGATTAATTTTTTCCTAATTGATTATAACCCAAGACCCTTCTTCGTTAAATTACTCTTTCTTCGTTAAATTATTCAATCTTCAATCACATGTTTGGTGATTAGCAAGAACTGATGGAAAAGAAAGTATTTACAACATGGATTTATTATTACTAAAACAATTAAAAGGTGTGGAGTTTCTTTGACTGTTCATATATTTTTTTTATTTGTTTGGTTAACAAGTTGTATTAAATCTTAAAAGGTTAACGCATGTGAGTCACGTGGAGGTCGCGGGTTTATTCTCCATGGAAGCAAAATTCTTTGTGTTCCATAAACAACAAATGACTTGTTGTCTATGGATTTAAAAATAAAAGAAGAAGAAGAAGAAGAAGAAGGGGTGGGTGACCATATAAATAGTAAATCAGGTTAATATTTTTTCTGTTTGGTTAAAAACTTTATGTTGTACCTCCATAGTTACTGCGTAGGAGTCATGTTGAGGTTAAGGATTTGATTCTCCGTGGAAGCAAAATTACTTGCAGATTATGATAAATTATTTTTTATTTTTCATCATATATAATAAAAGTTTTTTTTTTAATTCCATCATTTAATATCAGTTTTTTTAATTCCTTTGCATTTTTTTAACACTTTTTTTGTGATTTTTTATTTTTTTTCAATTTCATCTTTTAATATAAAATTATAATTAAATTTTAACATTTAGTATTGCGTTGATTTTTTTCTATGAATCTATCCGATAAATAAATTCACGTCAAGATTAAATTTAAAACTCATACTCAATAATTAGTTGGATGAGGATTTTTAAAAGTTTGAATAGAGATATGGTGTTTCATAAAAGGCTAAAAAGTTTTCTACAGTTTAAATATTATTTTTATACATTCAATCGCGGTTAATAAACTAGTAGTACTCTATTCCTTGTGCAAGATTATGTGGTTTTAAACTGAGACATTGAAATTGACTGACAGGCAACATGGTGCTTCTGTTAGTACTTTCAATACTGGCTTTTGACGTATCTTGTACACAAGCTTTTCTGGAAAATGGAAACAAGATCAAATCTAGAACTTTCCTGTCACCTGAGTTCATGTTGGGGCCAGGATCAGTTGAGAGCAAAACATACGATGATATTGACTTCCCAAGAGGTCATATCGCTCTCAAGAGTTTTAATGCCGAGGTGGTTGATCAGGCTGGGAATCCTGTGCCTCTTTATGAAACTTACATTCACCACTGGCTTGTGGGAAAGTACTATGAGCATCGCCCATCAGACCGTAATTTTTCACGAAACAGTGGATTATGCCAGGGTCAAATTCTTGGACAGTATTTTGGCCTTGGATCTGAAACACGAAAAACAGTTGCACATATTCCAGATCCTTTTGGAATACAAATTGGCAATCCTGCCGAAATTCCTGAAGGGTATCAGGAAAAGTGGTATCTCGCTGTCCATGCAATTGAAACACGGGGTGCGGAAGATAGGCTGGGGTGCATTGAATGCCGGTGTGATCTATATAACGTCACAAACGATGAAGATGGAAACCTCATAAGGCCAGACTATAAGGGAGGTTTACTTTGTTGCTATGGTCAGACAACGTGCAAAGTCAGACAGGGTTTTCAGGGGGGCAAGAGGAGCCTCTACCTGCGATATACGGTGAAATGGATTGATTGGGATAGTTCCACCATTCCTGTTGAAATCTTTGTGTTAGATGTTACTGATACTGGAAAAAGGCTCCTTGGATCAACAGGAATCAGTCCAGAAAATGGTTGCCAGGTAAATGCATTCTTTCTTGCCTCTTATCATCGAAGTACCAAGATGTTTGCACTGTAAGGGGGGGAAACGTCGTATTTGCCACCTCTTCTTTCAAAATGTAGGAGAAAACAAAATAGACTTGTTGATGAGTTGAGATCTCTCCTTAGATACATGCTGCACTGACAGAATTTTCTACAGATCACACAACTGACTAGGTAGGTTCTATTGAATTAGTTTCCACCGAACAAATTGCATTGTAGAAAACTCATAAGAAATGCAGTGGCAGCTGATGCTTGATGATAAATCACAGCGGTAGATACATCTATGGTTAGATTAATTTAATACCTGCAGTAACAGCTTAAACAGTGAAGTAGACCTGCAGGAATCACAAGTTCTGGAATCAATTTAAATGAGGAAACAAATGGGGCTTCTCTTTTCCAAGGATGTCACTGTACTGCAAATAACTAGAATATCTTTGGTGCAGGTTGAGTATGCAGTTGAGTCTTGCACTGCTACCGATGCAGCTGGTAATGGGTGCATTGACATCAAAAGAAATAGCCTCACCATGCCAACTGGTGGTTATGTCATCTATGCCGTTGCCCACCAGCATGCTGGTGGGATAGGTTCAACTCTGTATGGACAGGTGATTTTCAACCTATTTATGATTACATGTTCTCGTTTTTTCTGCATCTTGTTTCCCCTCTTTCATATCTGGTAGGCCATTGAAAGTTCCTTAGAAATGCTATTGAAGTAAACTATCATCTTATTATCTTTTAATGACGTTCTGAAAATTACAGCTTTCTGCCAAATGTTTGTCCCTGCAACTTCCATAAGCATAATCCTTTCCCCATAGCAGCATAAGGGAACCTTCTTCAATTTGTCTGTTATGTCTGATTTCATTGTTCCAGAGGCTAGTTTGGAATGTTATCTGTTTATTACTGCAACATCTATTACTAACTTCATGTCATCGATGATCAAGTTGAATAACATGTGAACTTTTTATATGATGAATTCAGGATGGGAACGTAATATGCACTTCAATACCAATTTATGGAAATGGAAATGAAGCAGGAAACGAGGATGGTTACATTGTAGGAATGTCCTCCTGTTATCCTGAACCAGGTTCTGTCAAGATAACAGCTGGGGAGAATCTAACTCTGGAATCTAACTACAACAGCACTAATAAGCACACAGGAGTCATGGGGCTCTTCTACATTTACATAGCAGAACAAGCACCAAATGTGACTTTCTCACAAGCTCCTGTTCAGGTAAGTTTTTGTTCAATCTTCAGCTAGTGATTTCTTTTTCAGTATAAAGGAGTCGGGTAACTAAGACAGGATTATCCGATTTGGAGCAGGAATTCTCGAGAGAAAAAAATGCTTTTAATGTTAAGAACATTTAACCTCTAATTTTTTTTCTTGAATCCTGCAGATGCATGAAAGCATTAAAGTAACAACTTACGCTTGGTCAATTGTGGTTTTCATTGGACTGGCTGTGACTATTGCTGTTGCTGTTGCTGTGCATTCCTGGCTGAAGAAAAGGAGAGAAGGTGGCTACAAACCAGTTCCTAAATAAGGCTGTAAATTGTGTTATGTTTCCATGTGCTGTGTGCTGCATCTCTACAGCCAGCGCTGTTATCATCATACCATATTATACGAATATATGCTTGCTTTAAGCATAAGCATTCTAGACTTTCCCTTGCTAAAACTTTTATGGCCTGTAAATGTCTATTTTAGAATGAGTTGATGCCACAATGCCATAGCCTTCATGCAGAGTGGCTTGATTTACACATTTCTACTTTGCAACAGTGCAAGTTCAACTCTTGAACAGTAACCGCTATGGAATTTGGTGGGCTTTACTTAGGTTCAGAGACCAACATATTGACTTTTGACTGTATTTTTATTTATTTTTTTTTACCCACTCTGAAAGGCTACAATCCATGCCCTAACATTCACCATTACAATATACTTGAAGAAAAAAATTTCGAAGGAAAATAAATTTTCCTGAGAGTCATATTGATATAGCCAGACTTGAGATAAATGATTATTCTAAATAATTAAGTTTGAATTTTTCACAAGATAAGTATTTTTTACATGCAGATTATATAGATAGCCTAATATATCTATTTAGAAATTAGTGAGATAAAATCTAGATCAAAAAGGAAAATTTGGTTGCTTCAAATTAAAATAATAATCTAAAAAAATCATAATTTTTTATTTAATTGTTAGATAAGACTTAAATTTTTACAGGAGTTTTTGGATAATGTTTTTTATATAATAGCGCCTACAATACCGTACTGACTGTCAATTCTTTAGATATCAAAAACCTTGCTCTGGCTCTAGTTTGGGCCAATTTTGTTTTTTTATTATTATTTCAGGTATTGATTTGGATTTTATGATTTTTTTTATATTTTTTTTTGTTTTCTAATTAAAATAAAGTTAAATCTTGTAAACTTCCTAAGCAGTCAGACTGGATGAGCATTATTTTCAAGAGAGAATAAAGTTATAAATCTGAGGTTCATATATGTATTCCTTTTTACTTATCAAAACTCATGTGTACTGTGTTTGTTTGATGTCTACAGCTCCCTCTCAGCATCATCAAACATTTTTTATTCCATCGTTACTTACCTTAAGACTATATTTTTCTCGAAAAACAATCATACTTTAAAGTCATATTACCTCATATTTTGATAGATTTTCCAATACCATTTATGGTATTGGTAGGCTGTAATAGGAATACCAGGACATAAGATTCTCAAATTCCACAGTTTTAAATGAGAAAAGATGTAAATTATGATAAGTCAAGCCTAGAAATTCTTATTATAATTACTTTGATACATGAACCATATGAATGTCGGTCCATACGATCAACGACCGTCAAATGGCCGTAGAGCCGAAAATAGAAGAAGTTTCCCTCTCCCTTTCAGGATCTAAAGTGGAAAGAAACAAGACAGTCAAAATATTAAAATGTTCAGACTCCTAAGAAAATATCTCGCGAGTTAGGATCTCTTCGGTCTAGTTGTGACTTTTGTTTTGATTGCTACATGTGATTGTATAAAAGTGTCTGATAATTCATGTTTTTAGAATACTTTTAGATTATAAAATATTTAAATTCCGAATGCTTCATTTTGTAGTTTTTTATTTTTATTTTTTATTTTTAAACAATCATGAAAATCTTTTTGAAATTGTTATCTAATACTTGTTTTTCTCATTTGGTTCAAAAACTCGAAAATTCACAAATAAGCCGAAACAAAATAAAGTTTACTACGTAATTAGATTGATCCATGAATTAAATGTCAATGATTTTTTATTAAAATAATAGAGTTTTATTTTTTTATTTTAGTATTAATTTGATCAGATTTAAAATATATTTAAACCAAACCAAACATAATTAAAAATAATTTGTCTAAAGTTTTTTTTTTTTCAAATCTTAACCACAAAAATACACCCATATAAATCTATCTAATTCAACCATATTTAACAACTATGCTCATAAATATAATTAACAAGGCAAAATTTAAGCATAAAAGGGGCTCTACCGCAAGACTCATCGAATCTCACAATAATTAAAATTAAAAAAAAAAAAGAAAAAAAAAAGAAAGGGAGACGAACACCACAAGATCCTAGGAAAATATACCCTCCTCCTCCATTCTTTGACACGCTTTCCACAAAGCACATCTCCTTGAAATTGCGTAAAATAACCCAACGCCACCTCCCTTCTCTCTCTCTCTCTCTCCCCCCCAGAACACATGGAGGATGTTGACTCGTAAAAAGAAAAAGAAAATTAAAAAAAAAAGAAAAAAAAAAGAAAGGGAGACGAACACCACAAGATCCTAGGAAAATATACCCTCCTCCTCCATTCTTTGACACGCTTTCCACAAAGCACATCTCCTTGAAATTGCATAAAATAACCCAACGCCACCTCCCTTCTCTCTCTCTCTCTCTCTCTCCCCCCCAGAACACATGGAGGATGTTGACTCGTAAAAAGAAAAAGGAAAATTAAAAAAAAAAAAAAGCGCCCACGTTTGTGGACGAATAGATATTCCCACACCTTGCATTGCTGTCCTCACAACAAGTGACAAGAATCCTTCTGTAGCTTGGTGGGCTTTTAGAGGTCAGATTCGATACCATCAACGCCACCAAACACACCACTAATTTTCTTGCTATATAAGGGTAAAATAGATATCGCATAAGGGTTAAATTAGTCACTTTGATAGAAGTGTGCGAATAACAATCCCCCACTTGTCACCTTTCCTATCCTTTATGTCCATACTCTTGTCGCATTCCCTTAACCATCCCTGCCCCGCTATCTCCACGTGCCCATTTCAACCTCACAGAAATAATTTCTGGTAAACCTCTATCAGTCCCTCAAATATATACATCTATTCGGTTAAGTCCTCCAACTACATGTCATTTTATACTCGTTAACAAAGAGAAACACTAAATTATATATTTTCTCTCTCTTCTCACTTTCTTAGGTTCCATGCTAGATTTTTTTTGTTTAATTCCTTTTACTCTTTAATTTTGTTAGCCATGCATGATTTAATTCAGCCTCAAATCCAATTTCTGGATTCAATTGAGGAGTCGTATACAGATGGAGAGCACTAATTGATAAAAATATATGGCATAGGGACTCAATTGAGGAACTATATTTACTTGGAGGACTAATATGAGATCTTCTCATATTTATTTATAACCATTTCTTTTTTCCCTCCCAGCCAAATTCTCTTGCAAAATTCCCCCTATTCATTGCACAAAATCAAAACCCCCCTCTCTCCTCTCCCCCTCTCTCCCTGATTTTTTACAATTTGACCCTTCATTTAACCCAAAAAAAAAATCAGTTCCATTTAATTTTATTACATTATTCTAGCATAGATAAAAAAAACTCAAACCTCGAAAAAAAAAAACCCAAGAAAAACAGAAACTTTTTTTGTGATCCAATATCCAGCACATGCAAAACCATGGCCGGGGCAGGTAACGCGGTAGAGCACCACCGTCGCCACCACGTTAACTTGCCAAAAATGGAAACAGACACAAACCCCAACCCGAATCAAACCGGTTGTTGCAACCCGGTTAAAAAACCAGGCCCGGTATCACTAGATCATGTATTACTGGCATTGAGAGAAACGAAAGAAGAGAGAGATGTTAGAATTAGAAGTTTGTTCAGTTTTTTTGATGCAGCAAATTTGGGGTATTTAGATTATGCCCAGATTGAAGCCGGGTTATCGGGGCTCCAAATCCCTGCTGAGTATAAGTATGCGAAAGATTTGTTGAAAGTTTGTGATGCAAATCGTGATGGAAGGGTTGATTATCAGGAGTTTAGGAGGTATATGGATGATAAAGAAATGGAGCTGTATAGGATTTTTCAAGCTATTGATGTTGAACATAATGGCTGCATTTTGCCTGAGGAGTTATGGGATGCTCTTGTCAAGGCTGGTATTTATTTTAATTTTTAGCTCTTTTTTTACCTGGATTTTTCGAGTTCTTTCCGAATTGGGTTTTTTTTATTTTGTTGTGTTAGATTATGAAATTTCTTGGAAATTTTGTTGCTTTTTGAGAAACTGGAAAGTGATGATATTTTTTTTGTGTTAGATTGTGGAATTTCTTGGGGATTTTGGTGCTTTTTAAGAAATTAGATAGTGATGATAATGATTGATTTTTGCATTGTTTTAAGTATTCTTAGTTTGTAAACTAAGTAGAGGTAATTAATGGGTTTCCTTCTGAGAACTTGCAATGTATTTTAATCTACTAAGAAGATTTTTGCACCTAGTGGTCTCTTGACTCTTTAGTTAATTTGTTGCCATCATGGTTAACACTTGGTTGAAGTTATTCTAGAGGATAATGGTGTGGGGGACTGAGGATTCGGCTGTTTACTAGAGATCCAGATGCATGGTTTCTACTGAATTTATTTTGTCTAATTTTTATCTGGTTTATTTTGTTTAGGGTTTGGATAGCACTGGATGGGTGATCGCTTTTGTGATTGTGCCTAGTTCTAAGGCTGCAGCTTTTAGATTTTTATTTGTGTGTTGTTTGAGCTCCTGGAGGATGGGCCAGACCTCTATGATAAATTGGAGTCATGTTGCAATCATTTGTTAGTCTGAATTAAACCATTCTCTAAACACTTTGGTGGCTTCTAGATGTCTTTTATTTTCATTTGAGGGAAATATATGGAAGCAATCGAGCAGCTTTATAGTTGCTATAGGATATATTTATAGGTTATGAAGTGCTTAAGAAATCATATATAAGTTAAGAAATTCTGTATAAATACACTTGAAATTTGTAGAGGCACAGCCCCTGTAATTATTGGTTATGCAAACAAGAAAAAACATGGAGAACTCAGGCTTAATTTGATGTTCAAATTCTTTGGAGTAGAAAGAAGTCTTTGTTGGATACTTTACCCATTGCCTGTATGAGCATGAGTTTTGTTTGGAATTTGCTGGAAGTGCAAAAAATTATCTGGTCTTTTTTGTTAAAAGTGTGATATTGTTTGTGGATAAATCAAATCTTTGGTGAACCTTCCATAATCAAGCAGAAGTTACTATGGCTCTTTTATATATTGGAGTTTTCCTTGATTTCAAGTACTCTTGTTATCCTAGTAAATGCAAATTTTTTTTCTTGGAATGACATAGAACTTGGCATGCCATATGTCTGTCCTATGCTGTGGAAGCATCACTGCTGCTATTTTACTGTGCTGTTTGTAATTGTTTCTTGATTCTTGAGATCAGATAATTGTGGTGAAAATTAATTTCTATGTGTTGTGTGATTTTTTTTCTTTTCCTTAAGATTTTCACTGCAAGTGAAGCGTTCACTAGCCCATTTACCTTGAATTTTACCCCCTTTTTTTCATCTTATAAGCCCAAGCAGTTTCTTTTTTATAGGGATTGAAATTGATGACGAGGAGCTTGCCCATTTTGTAGAGCATGTTGATAAGGATAATAATGGAATTATAACTTTTGAAGAATGGAGAGATTTTCTTTTACTCTATCCACATGAAGCTACTATTGAAAACATCTACCATCACTGGGAAAGGGTATGTCATGTAGATATTGGAGAACAAGCTGTCATTCCAGAAGGAATCAGCAAGCAAGTTCACAGGAGTAAATATTTTATTGCCGGGGGTATAGCGGGAGCCGCGTCTCGTACTGCAACTGCTCCTCTTGATCGACTAAAGGTCTTTTTACAAATTCAGACCTCATGTGCTCGTCTGGCGCCTATTATTAACAAGATATGGAAGGAAGAAGGTTTCTTGGGTTTTTTCCGTGGTAACGGGTTAAACGTTGTGAAGGTGGCACCTGAAAGTGCCATCAAGTTTTATGCATATGAAATGTTAAAGGATGTCATTGGAGATTTTAAGGGGGGAGACAAGGTTGATATAGGTCCTGGTGGGAGACTTCTAGCTGGTGGTATGGCAGGTGCAGTTGCACAGACTGCAATCTATCCTATGGATCTTGTGAAAACTCGCTTACAAACTGGTGTTTGTGAAGGTGGAAAGGCTCCAAAATTGGGAGTACTGATGAAGGATATATGGGTTCTGGAGGGACCTCGAGCTTTTTATAGAGGTCTTGTGCCATCTCTTCTCGGGATTATCCCATATGCTGGCATTGACCTTGCTGCGTATGAGACTCTGAAAGATATGTCAAAGACTTATATACTGCAAGACAGCGGTACATTTTTCTCATGCCTATTTCTGTGGTTTGACATTTTCCTTTTTCTTTTCTTTCTTGATATTTTCAGGGTTGTGTTCTGAAAACTTTGCATTTTCTACAGCACCTGGTCCCCTTGTTCAATTGTGTTGTGGAACAATCTCAGGAGCCCTTGGAGCAACATGTGTTTACCCCTTGCAGGTTATTAGAACTAGGTATTATGTTGTCTTAAGTTCCTGTGCTACCCTCTCTTTCTCACTCTGGTGTTTTCCATCTTTTGCGTTCCATCTCAATGAGTTTTCTTGCGGTATTAATAGTGCTTCCTGTTTCTTCTTTTCAGGATGCAAGCTCAACCTCCTAACGATGCTAGACCTTACAAAGGAATGTCTGACGTATTTTGGAGGACATTTCAGAATGAAGGTTGTAGAGGTTTTTACAAAGGGATTTTTCCAAATCTTCTGAAGGTTGTGCCAGCAGCAAGCATAACATATATGGTTTATGAGGCTATGAAAAAGAGTTTAGAACTTGATTAGGGGCTGAAATAGCCATACCCTGTGGCAACTAAACTGATGTGAGATCTGGGTATAGCAATGCTGTTGATGACGAAAATTAAGAATAAGATTACTAGTCAAGTAGGCAATACAATTTGTTGAATTATACAATAGACAGTAATCCCCATCAGGGTTCGAGGCACATAGTTTTGTTAGCCAGTTTTTCCAGAGAACTATTTGGGGCAAGTGGACGAACAAGTTTTATATGAATCATTGTATTTGACTGCAAGGTAATATCAGAATGGAGGGGCTCTTATTCCTTTACCCTTGCCCCCACCCTCCGGAACTCTAACGCTTGTTATTGTTATTCATACCAAGAAAAAAAAAACTCTATAGATCATAATTCATTGCAGAAACAACGTATTTTACATAATTTCTTGAACTTCAGGAGTGAATGGCGTGTGAATTATATGATACGACTGCACAGCCAACAATAGATGGGATTGGAGGATATATTGAGTTGGAGCATGATATATGTCATAGCATGCAAGAGCTGCATAGCAAGTTACTGCCGTTGTTTTCCACAGATTCATTTACAAGTTATGTCCTGTGTTCTAGATTGCTAATTAACGTTGTTTGCGCTAGTGCTGCTCTCTGGCCTGTCGTAATCACCAGCTACCTGGACAGGTAAACTCTATGATCATGAATCATCAAATTGTGCTGTTGGCCAAATATTACGCAACCTTAAGCTGTGCTTTGCTATTCCAGCCATTTGTATGAGAGAATTTCTCCTACATGGCTTGACCATGTCAGAGCAGGTATTCTGGTAATGTTGATGACCTTGTGTTATTGTGTTTGTAGGCTGATTATTGATGTCTGAAAGCTGAACTGTTTCGTAATATGCCCTTTTATTCCATGCCCATTGTGTGTGTGTGCGAACAAGTGAAGTTTGAATGACAGGAAATCAAAAGAGTGGGAGAATTCTCACGTCTTGATGAATACGTAGGGATTTTAGTTTTTTGCCATATTCGCTATTGTCAAAACTAGAGGTTGTAATTGTGCATTGAAGAATAAGGAGTTCTGCGGCTAAATCTTCAAGACATGGGGATTTTGTGCATCTGATAAAGAGCGGAAAGAAAATAAAGATTGTATCAAGTAGAAAATCCACACTAGCATTATGGAAGCAACCACATTTTACAGTAGAAAATCCACCAGTACAGAATTCATGACTGAAAACATAATCAGTTTATGCCAAGGATGACATGAACACAAAAGAACTAAGAAAACCGGAAGAAAGGCTTGGCCTTCCCTTTGCCTCAATGACTTGCCTTGTGTCCCCTTGCATCCCGTGAAGGAAGAAGAGGGTAGATAACATTATCAAACACTTGAAATTCTCATCACCATCTTCTTCTTCTTCCTCTTCCTTCTCTGCATGTTTTAGTGCTGCAAAGAGCTATTATTTCAGATAGAAACAAACAACTACTAGAAGTGGGGATTTTGTCTTGGTTCAGTCTGTCCAACATTCCTGGTATATAACCACCTTGGACCTAAGAAACAACAGTGAAAGTTCACTCATTTAATAAATCTTTGTTTAATCCACACTTTACCTCAATAACTGAACATAAAGCCAAAAGAGAACAGATCAGAAAGAAAACCAAACCCTTAGGAACTGGTCCCAAGAGGCATCATTCTGTCATTGAGGCATGCTTATCCCACTAAGTACCCTATGATTATTCTTCTTTTTCGTAAATCACACCACTCTATCTACCAAGAGAGTGAGAGCCTAGTCATTCCACGTGGAGAAAAGCCAAAAGACATGGATAGTAAATTCAAGAGTGGTAGAGAAAAAGCTTGATGACAGATGCGAGGCCAACCCTAGAAAGAAGATAAAAAATTGTAAACAATTGGAAGGTAGTTAAGAGGTGTTCATGGCAACAAAATAGATAAATTCATGCTTATGAATTCTGTTTTGGTATGTATTTTATTTTTTTACTTGAAATATGTTTTAGTTTTGAAGTGTTTTGATATGTCGTTTTAAGGTTGTATTGTATATATACATATATATATATATATATATATATATATTCAACAAACATAATTCAAATTCAAGATAAATTAATTATAAATTATGCAATACAAATATAATGCCAAACAAATATAATTTTAAAATTTAAAATATTTCTAAATAGTCAAAATTAAATAGATCTTTAACTTAAAGCAATTCAACTTAAACAAAATATCAAAATATTATGAAAGTAAAATGTTTTAACACAAATATTTTAAATATAAAGTTAGGTTAATGTTATTAAGGTTAATGGAATCTAAAACATCCTTTGTTTTGCTCAAATTTCTACAAAGTATAAACATGAAAAAAATAACATGAATATAAACCATATATATTAGTGATAAATCTAATTTTAAAAAATTAATATCATTGTTAATGAAAATAGTAATAATAATTTTCAATATTATTATTAATATCATTGTTATTGAAAATTGTAATAAAAAAGAACTTTTTATAATTGAGTGGTTTAATTAATTAAATTGAATAAGGTTCAATTTGATTCAATGACTTTTCAAGAGCGGGACGGAACATGTGGAATGAAACAGGAACGTTCCGGGTGGAATTTAGCCGAAAAATCCGGAACAGACCGAGATTTAAAATGAGATGAAATTTGTTCTGTTTTTTGAATTGGTATGGAACGTTTTGGTCATTCCAAACGAAACAAAACGAAATTCACAACCTTGGATAAATCAATATGCCTCTTCCTTTTTAAAGGGTACAATTGCTTTGCACCGTCCACCTATGACTCCATTTTTGTATTTGAATGTGAGAATCTGTGTGTCAAATAGCACTAATCCATGTGAAGAAGCTAAATGTGGAAAGAATGTGCGTGGAGAATAGTCAAAAAGACAGAAACTAATCTTTTTTTTGAATGTTGACAAGTGATAAGGAACAATTATATGGTTTGATCTGAGAGATGAAGGATTCTATGATGTTTCTTCCTCCCCTCTTTGCTGCTTCGAAATTATAAGTTGATGTAATGCAACCTTTTAGTCCTTCAAATAATTGATGGGCTTGGATTTGCGTCCAAAGCCTTTCTTTATTTCTTTTTTTAATGAAAGAGAGAGATGGCTTTTTCTGCAATGATAGCTTGGTTTTCCCCTTTCAAGCTGTCTTGTAGTTGCAATGGAAATATTTTAGTCTATTTCATCAGATGATTATACATTGATCAGTCCTGTCCGCACTCGATAGCAATTTCTCCTCTTAGACTTTAGAGGGCCTGACAGGTTTTTCACAGGTAAAGGTGAATGTTTCGCATAGAAGTAAAAAAGAAATATATATATTTAAATTGTTTTGATATATTGATATTAAAAAATAAAAAAATATTATTTTAAAAAAATCTTTACTGTATTCTCAAACATGTCTTATCTTATTTGCTAGTTATTATATGATAGATTTTATTTATTTATTTACTTGAATTTAAGTGGATGCTAACTTGATCTTGTTAGAGCAGGTTAAATTCAAGAAACTATCTTTTATTTTTATCTAAAAATAATGTTATTTTAAAATAATATGGATTGATTTCACAACTCTTGAGTTGATCCAACAAATTTTCCAAGTCTTGGTCTGTTCAAGCGTTGAAGAGGGTATGATAAGTACGGTTTTACATGATTGCACAGAAGGTCTTGATGAAGAAATTGGTTGCAAAAATCCTGCACTGTTTTTTATGCCGGGCCTCCCTCAGAGTGTTAAAAGGGACTTGCAAAATGAAGCCCAAGAACCTGCCTATTGCCAAACCATCCTTCAAGCCTATTTCTGAACCTCTTGCTTGTAAAAGAAATAGCTTGGAGAGCCGCCCAGAAACCAGGGGCGTTTAAAAAACATTCATCAGCATCTTACCGATCAAACTTGTCAATATAAAAAAAATAGATTATAAAATTTAATAAATCAAAATATCAAAGAACTGAATATCAAAGATTGAGTGACAGTTTTAGATTTTTAAATCTCGTTCAACTTAGACTTAATTCGTATACTTTATATTTTTTTGTATTTATATTTAATAATTTTTTAGCATTTATTTTTATTTTATTTAGAAATATTTTGATTTTAAGATTCTTGTTAATAGATTTTTTATTAAAAAAATTTAACGTAACAAAAAAAAACTTGTCATAACACCTACAGAAATTATAGATTCATCTCTGAATACATATATACAAAAATTTGTAACATAAGTTAAATGATGGATATTTATAATACGAAGGGAGATTATTGTGAGGAGGCTATTGACTTTGTTTGATTTTATGGTGGATTTAAAGATTAGGCCTGATAATTTTGCTTTGATTTCAACACTTTCTGCTTGTGCACAGCTAGGAGAACTTGAAAAGGGAAAGAAAGTACATGATTTTATTGAAAGGAATGCAATAAAAGTAGATTCGTTTTTGTCAACTGGGTTGGTTGATTTGTATGCAAAATGTGGATGCATTGACATTTTTCTTTAAAGATATTTGAATCGATCCCAGATAAAAAGTTGTTTACTTGGAATGCAATGCTTGTCGGCCTTGCAATGCATGGTGAGTTTTTGTTGGAGTACTTTTTGTGAATGATAGAGGCAGGGGTAAAACCAGACGGGATTAGCATTTTAGCAGTTTTGGTAGGGAGCAGTCATGAGGGTCTTGAAGATGAAGCAAGGAAGCTTTTTTATGAGATGGAATCTGTTTATGGAGTCCCTCGAGAGCCCAAGCATTACGGGTGCATGGCTGATTTGCCTGGGCGAACTGGGTTGATCAAAGAAGTGACGGAATGATAAAGGATATTCCTAAGGGTGGTGATATCTGTGTGGAGTGGTTTGCTTGGAGGGCGTCGGATGCATGGGGATGTTGAGATTGCAGAGAAAGCAGCGAAGCACAAGTTGTTACTGGTCTGGTTTCTGTGTATTAGATTAATAGGTTACTTTTGTTAGTCGAAGGCAGGAGTATTTTTGCTGCTAGGTTTCCAGCTCCAGTCTCCTGTATTTCCAATTCTTATGCAAAAACAAAAATAAAGCATTTGCTGCAGGGGATGGCTTTGCATCAGCATCCTATGATCGATTTGGGTGTGCTTGGTTCAAGCGGGCAGAGTGTCTATTGATAAGTTATAGTGAAAATATCAGCAAATATCGAAATGGAACATGGCTCAAGAGTTGTGGATAGTATAGCTATATATTGTAGAACAGAAGTAGAGCAGATTCATATCCTTCGGAATATACCATATGGCTATAACTTTATTGTAGAACAGGAATGAGAGTGGTACTAAAAATTTCTTTTTAATATTTCTTGGATGTTTAATGTGTATCAGGTAACATTTCCAGTGCAAAAGGCCAGTCCAGTTTTTTCTTTCCTTGAACAAGAATAAAGAGTGAAGGACCTCACTTGACCCCTCTAAGACCCTCTGCTCTCAAAGATAGTTTCCAATGGTGCTTGGGGAAACTCTTCATTGGATAAGGATCCTTCTGTCATATTATTACAAAAGGCAGTAGCAGGACACGACGTGCCACTTCCTGAGCCATCTACTGGGTGCTGTCTTGCTAACACTTCAACATATGTCACTTCAGGCTCCACGCTCTGCTACGTGGCTCTATAATTCTCTCCTTGTAATCACCCTGCCCTTTTTATACCCTCAAGAACCCAAACCCTTTCCTTCAGCAAGCAAGCAAAGCTTAGAATCTTCATCCTGCCCAACCTTTGTGTTTTACACCTCAGACAGCATTTCTCATCACTCCCATCATGGCTGTTAGATCAATGGTAGGTGAATTATCACTAATTTTCATTTTAATGACAATGTTGACCTCATTTTCTAAGTGCATTTATATATGTACTTGGTTTCTGACTTGATTTGCTTCATATGGTTTGCAGGGTTATTGGAAATCAATGGCTAGTCGCTTAAGAGGAACGGCGACATATGCAACATCAACCCCACCAAAACTGAAGTCATATGCAGAAACAGCTGATCAATTCGGACATCAGTATCATCAAGAAAGCAAGCACAGCAAGAAGGTAAGAGGTGACTTTGTGCCAGTTTATGTAGCAATAGGGATGATAACCGTCGCAATATCTCTTGGTCTTTACACTGCCAAGCAACAAGTACTGTATGCACCGAACGTTCGTGTAAGGAAGAAGACAAGAGAGACTGTACCAGAAGTGGTTGATCCTGACAAAGTGGTGGATGAAGCTGATAAGTTTATCAAGAAATCTTTCTTCAGGAAAGTAGCACATGTTCAAGAGTTTGATCACAATGGGCTCCAGTATTTGCCTGATCCTTTTCGTAAAGACGTTTTCGCTCAAGAGCCTCGTGCTGAGACCCTTAAAGATGTTGGGATAGATCCTAAATCACAGCTTTGAGCTGCTCTGGAAAAAATGCATCTCTTCTGCTCTTTTTTTTTCTTTTTTTTCTTCCATTTCTGATGTTCTTTCTTGGGGTTACCCCCCTGCTTGTGCAGGAGGGAGGGAGTATGCTGGACCTCCTTACTTAACCAATGCGATTGTAAATACAAGTGATTAAAATAAAATCTATTGCCCAAATTCTTCCAAGACTCTGGGCTAAGCCTTTAAGCTTTATTTGTAATTTTTAAATGGGTTTAATGGATAGATGCCAGATGGGTTTAATTTAGGAGTCTCGTGTATGGTGTACACAGATGATTTATGACTTTATGCCGTGCACGATTTTATTTTATTTTTTACTCGATGCATTTCTTGAAAATCTTGCACCAGGTGACCCATATTTCCCATTCCTAACATAAATGATTTTAAGTTCGCTGGAAGCTTGTTTAACGCTGATGAATGATATAAAACTGCATCTTGGTTTAACAATTACTCACAACCTAATAGTCTTTACCTTGTCTGGCCTGAAACGAGATCCACCTCAGCAAAAGGCTCTCGGTTACTCGGTTGTCGGGTCAACTTTTGAGTTAGAAGTTTAATAATTTTTTATTAAAACAATTTTATTTTATTTTTTATAAAAATTATTAGTGTTAGTTTGACCAAGTCTATACTAGTTTTGATTAGATCATAAAACAATTTTATTTTATTTTTTTATAAAAATTATTGGTGTTAGTACGACCAAGTCTATACTGATTTTGATTAGATCATAAATTAACTTCCAAATTAAAATTTGATGAGGTCAAACTTCTGGTAATGGATTTTTTAATCAGCTAACTGGACCAGTCTTATTTAATACCTGTGGTATTTATATATATTGTAACATCTAATAAGAACAAGATATTGCATTAAAGCTTACATTATAGTAAACCCCGTCTATACATAGATTATGTCTATACATAGATTATTAATGATTTTGAACACCAACTTTGAGAGTTTATACAAGGGATCCAAAATCTTTAAAACGTAAAAAAAATTATAGGTCTTAAAATGTTTTTGGTATTGTTATTAAACTAAAAAATACAATTGTTTTGAATTTCTTTAAAGATAATTTTTTTTTTATCAATGTATCTCTTGTTGGTCTTGGTCAATACAATACTTTAAACTGAAAATATTATTTCTGTTTAAAATATACATATATATATATATATATATATATATATGATTGTTAAAGAATGTTTTAGAAAAATATCAAAATAGGTGTGATTGAATGCTTAAAAAACTATAGATGTTATAAAATTATGTTTCAAATCTATTTAAATATTGTAATAATAAACAACCGATTTTAATCAAATTTTTATGCACAAATTTATTATTAGTATTATTTTCAAATCAAATATATAAGAATTGAGAAAAATATAAAAATTTAAATAAAAAACTATAATAGTATTTAAAAATCATATTAAAACTAAAAAGTAAGTGAATTTGGTAAAAAAAAATAATTCAAAATGTTCATTAAAAAAAAGCAACAAAAAAAGAGAGAAGGAGGGAGAGGGAGAGAGAGTCATTAAAGGGTCGTGCTTGTGCTTAGCGCACAATCGATTAGCATTTCATGCTCGACACCTAGTTCTTTTTTATTTTTTATTTTTTTAATTAAGGGGTGTGCCTGTCACATAATTAAGAGAATAAATGCACCTATAAGCGCTAGAACCCATGACCTTTTGGTTGTCACATTTTTAATTAATTGAACTCCAACTTGGATTTTTTATAAAATGATTAAGTCATACACCTCTTATTTTTTTAAAAAACAAAGTGATAGGTTGTCTATCTCAATTAAGAAAATAAGCACGCCTATTATTTCTCAAACCTGTGACCCCTTAATCGTCATGTGTTTTAATTGATTGAACTAAAACTTGGATTTGTTATAAAAACAATTAAAAAAATATATGAAAATACTTTACTTTTCATAAGAACAATAAAGCATCATAAAAAAAACAAAAAAAAATAGTGTTTTAGTTAATACTAGTCTTGATGCCCATGCTCCACTACATGGATGGATTATTTTTTTTGCACAAAAAATAATATTCTGTTTCACGAGTGTGTTTTAAAAAAAAAGTGTAACTCAGTTCATTGATACAACGATATCGAATAAATTAGCTTTATTTTAATTAGATAGAAAAAACAACAACAGTGAATCAATTAAATTTAAAATGAAAAGCGATTAGAATAACCTGAGACAAAAAAAAATATTTAAAAAAAAATGATATATCTCAATCCACTAATCATTAAATATAGAAGAACAAAATGGGAATAAAAAGTACATAAAAAACTAGTCCTAGTTAACATGAGCTAGCATGATAAACTTCTAACCCTGATAATCAGTCAAGATAACTCGAGATATCCGATCAAACTGGTGACCTAAATCATGAGAATGTAAATAAAAATTAAAAATGAAGAGAATTATAAAGCTCTTTTTAAAATAAAAAATATGTTAAATCTTTAAACTCGTGACACGTATTATTAGACCAGAAGCACTCTATATGTAAAAATCATGAAGTCCAATTCTCAATTAATTAAATATTAAATAATGAAATTAAAAAAATATAAAAAATGATCCAAAAAATAACAATTAAAAAAATAAAAATATAAAATAGATTTTATACTTGATTAAAAGATAAAATTAAAAAAAAAGCTAGTGTTGGATTTCAATACCCTTGAAAGCTAGTATTAGATTTTTTAAATAAAAGAATAAGAATATCATTACACTATATGAATAAACAATATACTAAATATGGAACTACAGTTTTTTTCCAAATACAATTAGTTTCTTTTAAAATAGTCCGCTGGGGATTCGTTATCCATGCAATTGACTCCAGTGAGGAAGGTATTCATTTAGTAAGTCAACGAAGGATGGAAATGGAGAATAAAGGGCTGGAATATATGTTGACCAGAGCCCAGTGGGCCAATAAGAGCACGTGCCTGATAGGATGGAATATTACTATTATTAATCTTTTCAGAATCCAATCCTCTAATGGATTTGCCCCAGAAATCCTCGTTCTCATTATCCTGGACCAACTTGGCGTGAGGCTCAATACGGATTAGATGCAGAAGTATTTTATCTCTTAAAATGGAAGATTTGATTTAATGGGATCAGGGATGGCATTTTAACCTAAACTTGCTAAAGGAAATGGGAGATACATAGACCTGAAGGAAGCATGGGTGGAAGCTTGATAAAAAAGAAAAAGAAATCAACTTCTTTCTTTCCTTTCATGAAAACTTTTAAGCAACTTAGAGCTGACAATAGCTCCACCTTCTCGCAATGGATGCTCAAATTCTGATTTCTCTGTATTGAACACCATAATCAACAGGGTTGACAATGACAAAACCAGCATGCAATTAATTTATTTTTTTATTTCGTGTTGTCTGAAGAATTGATACTCTAAATATATCAGATAAGATATAGTTTAAAAAGAAAAGGTTTGTTTTAGTGCTCTCCTTGGTGATACATAGTAGCTAGCACTTCCATCGTTGAAAGGTAAAAGAGATGGGAATTACTCTTTCAAAATGTGAAAGTGTTTTTACTGCAGAAGAATCGTTTCAATTAAAAAAATCTAAGCCATTTTATAGTAACATTCTAATGCATTTCAAGCAAAACCTTTCAGATTTAAAATTTATTTAAGTTCATCACTACCGTGTTCTTGATTTTATTACAAACAGAGAGACTTAAACTCATGATTACTTACCAGCTTTTATTACAGCTAATAGTTTAGAAGAAAAGGTTTGTGTAAGTGCTCTGCTAGCGCTAGATGAACAGCTCTCCCAACCCTGAAGGGTAAGAGAGATGGGATTTCAAAAATTCAAACTGTGAAAGTATTACTTTATGTGTCGTATGTCACCTAGATGATGCATGTAAAGAAGAATTTATGGGCATCATTACATCAGCAGGCACTATTCATTTTAGGTTTCCTCCTTAATTAGTTAAGAAGTGGTTTGAATCGATTAGGCCATATGGGAAGATCAGATGCTTGTTCTAGTCAATTTAAAACCAAAATGGATATCAATCATGTTCTCCAAATTGCGATAATGCGCGTTGCAAGGCTAGTCTTGATTTATTCTTTCTAGCATGGATTCCAACTCTAGAAGTACAGAGCTGCTAAAGTCAATTTGTAGTGGCTTTTTGTTGTTTCAAGGTTTCACCAGATGGGGTTTTTTTTTTTAAGAATGAGTTTTAGTACCCATCAAGGTTGAATTCCCATTAATCTTCACTTGACCTTTGAAGTAGGGCATGAGTTAATTGATATATTCTCCAAAAAGTTGGCACCCATACAGCTTTGCCAGCAGTTTTAGAAAGGACAAAAAAAAAAAACAGCAGCAGAAAATATCTTTGTAATGGAGACTGAACAGTAAGGTGCGTATCTCTGTAAGATTTGATCATTGGCATACAAGATAATGAAGTAGGATAAAGAAAATGATGTTGTTATAGGGAGATTCGAAGAGAATTTTTACAGAAAGTAGGCAAACCAATCTATATATAAACCCCATGAAAGTTCATATTTTAAGCATAGCAGCCAATGACGAGGGCTTTCATGGATGTCACTACATGGTTGGAGAAGCTTCCGATCTCCCTCAAAGGCTTCCTCTATGATTGCCTTACATGATGGCATTAGTGGACTCCTTTGGGGAGATGGAGAGCTTACTCCCCATAACTCAATGGCATGACACACATTCAATAAATTTAACTGTATGCATGACTGGAAATGAGGTTTTAATTTGCTTGGCCTCATAAATTCTTTCTTTCAAGACTTCAGAGATTATATGTGAAGGGAGGAGCAGAAATAAAGAGCCTGCGATTTCAAACAAACAGTTCTGACAAGTTCCTCTCAGGAGTTTTTCAGCTCGGAGCAGAAATTTATAAACATTTCACAGGTAAATTTAGTTTTGCACGGTGCAAATTGATTCACCTCACAAATGGTTGATCACAGCGTTTCAAGTATCAGAATCCCTTCATTAAGATGTTTAGTATTTTTTATGTTCATGGCTCAACTCTCAATTATTAATAGATATAAGGAAGATCATCTCTACAGTTTCAAGCTCTTCCCTACCTTGGACCGGATGCATGAATGGTGAGAGAGCAGCAGTGGAGCCATCGCCTGTATACGCTAGATAGGTGAAAACTATTTTCATGCTAGCTTAGCAATTGAGCTAGTTTATACATCTCCAAAGTGTCACTTCCATGGCAAGTAATCTAGGACATCATTTACCATTTGAATGTTACCTATATATTCTCGATCCCATTTGCTCACATAACAGGATCTTAAGGTATTTATGCCCGTTCAGCACCAAATGCCTGAAGTACTATCTCAATTTTCCTTTGTGATGTTTTGAGGGAGACATTTATAACCTATTATAAAATCATATATAATGAATGTTTAGCAACTATCACACGGCTGGGGCAACATGGGCGTAAGGACACATCAAGTACTCTTGTAATGCAGAATTGTTGTTTCACAAGAACGAAGAGGACCACTTGCCATTGGCTAGCTAGACAGACTCCCATTGAAATTCACAGTAAGGCAGCTCAAGTGAAAAGGTTTTGTGCTGCCGCACAAGCCTAACAGTGCAATTTCAGGAATTTCTGTGGAAATTCCCTGGCCAAGACCATCTTGTTACAATGTAATTGTCCTGGTTTCCCTATGCCCATCGAAAACAAAAGTTTCATCGCAAACTGATACACCCGTTAACGATCTAATCTTAGATGGGCAACTTTGATGAGGCCGTCAAGCAAAATTAGCAGTTGGTGGGCGTCAATCTCGAAGAGGTAGAATATATTTTCTGGAGCTAAGAATTGTTCTCGCTGCCTAGTTACCTACACAACTACAGTTCTTGTAACTAATAAGGTGGTTAAATGTCACTAGCACTTGTAAGGGGCGCCATGTGATACATGTCTTGGATGGCTATTTTTCGATAACTTCCCTGTGATTTATGAAATTTAGAAACAACCTTAAGTCAACAAGAGCAAGGTCTTGTGGCCTCTAAAGTAATTGAAATTATGGGCACGATTCTTGTCTTTTTTTTCTTGAACTTATTACAATTAAATAAGCTTAATCAGCTTCTGAATTTATATTCTCTTACAACATCAGGGCAGGCGTTCTAGATTTGTGCTATTTAAACGTCTCTCTTTATCTTCTCATTAATTCATTGGAAATTTAAAAGGACATTGTTAGAAAATACACGCGAAATTTCTTCTGCAGTTTCCTAGATCTGTTGCGGAAGATCTTATCCGATTCTAGGGTCTCAAGTTGTCTTTTGTTTTACATGCAGGAGATACATAGAGCAGAGAAGAAATGGGGCTGGGACTTTGTATATATAGTGCCCACAATTCCTTCTGGCCAGCACATCTCTGTGGTTCTCTATGTATCAGAATGTTGGTCATCCAACTTTTTCTGAACTCTCTCCCTCAACTGCTATTCTAGAGCTTGTTAATCCTTGTCAAGTGTTTCCCTGTAGCAGTCGAGGCGAGGGGGTTTCGGAAAATGTTGGCTCCTCAGCTCTTAATTACTCCAGGCTGTTTGCGTTAGGTAAGGTAAGAACAGCTCGATCTTTCCTTCTTTCGTTGCTTAAGAACTAATCTGTGGAGACTTGGAGTTTCTTAATTTGTCTTCTGTCTTACAAAAAGAGATAAAGCAGGAGAAGAAATGGCGTCTACACTGTCTACAAAGAAATCCCATAATTCCATCTCCTCAGCACTTTTCTTCAACTGCCATTCTAGAGCTTGCTAATCCTTGTCAAATGTCAGGTGGTTCATTGATGTAGGAGTCAAGGTGGGGTTCGGAAATGTTGGCTCTCAACTTTTCAACTCCCGGCCATTTGCAGCGGGTAAGGTAGGACATGTTCTGATAGCTATCGTCACATGAATCTTCAAATCCCTTGAGATTCGATTCTAGCAGATCAAATAGTCTACCAACACTTCTTCAGGTAGGCCACCAACCCCACTGTCATGGACCCCAAGAAAACAATAATAATAAACGGGCCTACACAAAGGGCCGGTGATCGAATTGGGCCTGAACGCCTAAATGGTTAGATTTTGACTAAGTCAAGCCTGTCTCGTAGAAAACACCTATTTCTTCCTTCCAAATTCCCAAACAGCCGTCACATCAACATTGCTTGTCTTTTGAACGTGGCGTAATGTCATTGGTCCAATTCACGTGGCACGTGTTGTGATTGGTTGAAACAACACGACGGCAAGTGTCTTCAGGATCCAAACTTCACTATATATCTCCACGATAACACAAAAAATAGCAATCTCGCTCATTTAATCTGGATTGAGATCGAAAATAATCGAGGTTAGGATTTATTTAGAGAAGAAAGGAGTAAAAATGAGAGAAGCAAAACGTGTCTCTCTCCGATTGGCGATTGTGTTGCTGTTAGCTTTCATTTCTTTCAATCAGCTCTTTGCTGAAGATGATACGGTAATTACTATTATTAAATAGCTTAATCACTTCTCTTAATCTGATAATTAATCACTTAAATGTGTGTTTGTTTGTTTGTTTTTCATATCTGACGATTTTGATTTCTCTCTGTGAGTGTAGATCTTGTATGAGTCGTTTGACAAGTCCTTCGATGGAAGATGGATTGTTTCAGAGAAAGAAGGCTATAACGGTAAAAGGAACTGAGTGATTTACATTTCTATTTATTTTGGATCTGAAGTGTGTAATTTATATTTATTTCCTTTTTCTTTTTTTTTATAAAATTGGATTAGATGATTATATGTAAATAATAATGAATAGGTTGCTTTGATTGACGGAATTGATTTGATAATATTTGGTCAAAACTTTATTTCTTTTAAAATTTATTAGGTCTTTACTTAATTAACTGAATTTATTTCAGTTAATTTGCCGTTCAAAATAATTTAAATATTTAAAAAGAAAAGGAATTATATTATATTTCTGTGTTTTTTTTTGGAGTAATAATTAAAATGTCTGATCTTTCAAAATTAATGTATATGGTTAGATTAGACCTTAGAATAATTACAATAAAGCCATTTTGTTTACTGAATATGGAAATGTGTTGATGTTTTGCTGTGGGTTTTTAGGCGAGTGGAAGCATGAAAAGAGTGAGGGGCATGATGATTATGGGCTTCTTGTGAGTGAGCCAGCCAGGAAGTATGCCATTGTGAAGGAACTCGATGAGCCTGCGAGTCTTAAGGATGGAACTATCGTTCTCCAATTCGAGACTCGCCTTCAGAAAGGGCTTGAATGTGGTGGTGCGTACTTGAAGTATCTAAGACCCCAGGAGGCTGGGTGGGTGCCCAAGGGTTTTGACAATGAGTCTCCTTATTCAATTATGTTTGGGCCTGACAAATGTGGAACCACAAACAAGGTTCACTTTATCTTGAAGCATAAGAACCCGAAGAGCGGGGAGTATGTTGAGCATCACCTCAAGTTCCCGCCTTCAGTTCCACATGACAAGCTTACTCATGTGTACACTGCTATCTTGAAACCTGACAATGAGTTGCAAATTCTGGTCGATGGAGAAGAGAAGAAGAAGGCAAATTTCCTTTCATCCGAAGATTTTGAGCCCCCACTTATCCCTGCCAAGACCATCCCTGACCCAGATGATGTGAAACCTGAGGATTGGGATGAGAGAGCAAAGATTCCTGATCCTGAGGCAGTGAAGCCAGATGACTGGGATGAGGATGCACCTATGGAAATTGAAGATGAGGATGCTGTTAAACCTGAAGGATGGTTGGATGATGAGCCTGAGGAGATTGATGATCCTGAGGCAACCAAACCAGAAGATTGGGATGAGGAGGAAGATGGTGAGTGGGAGGCACCCAAGACTGATAACCCAAAGTGTCAGGAAGGCCCAGGTTGTGGTGAATGGAAGAGGCCAATGAAGAGAAATCCAGCATATAAGGGAAAATGGCATGCTCCACTTATTGACAACCCCAACTATAAGGGCATTTGGAAGCCTCAAGAGATCCCAAACCCCGACTACTTTGAGCTCGACCAGCCTGAATTTGAGCCCATTGCTGCTGTTGGTATTGAGATCTGGACAATGCAGGATGGCATATTGTTTGACAATATCTTGATTGCACAGGATGAGAAGGTTGCATCCTCTATTCGGGATACAACTTGGAAGCCAAAGTTTGAAGTTGAGAAGGAGAAAGAGAAGGCTACCGAAGCAGCTGCTGGTACAGATGCTCTTGGTGGCTTCCAGGTAATGTACTTCAGTCTTTTCTTCTCTTGTTGTTTTTATCGGTTGCGATGTTGGGGTCATGATCTAAGCGATTCATTTTAATTCTTGCAGAAGAAGGTTTTTGAAATCCTATACCAGGTTGCAGAGATTTCTTTCTTAAGCGAGCACAAGGATAAAATTATTGTAAGTCATATTTAACTTGGTTAATTCGTGTCTAAAATTTGCGGGTCTTTCATGAATGTATCCTCAATTATGATCTTTACGCGCAGGAACTCATTGAGAAGGCAGAGAAACAACCAATCATCACAATTGGTGTCCTTGTCTCCATTGTGGTGGTCATCCTCACCGTTTTCTTGAAGTTAATTTTTGGTGGAAAGAAGGTGAGTTCGTTGGTTCTGAAACGGCAGTTAGCCTTCTTATTTTCTGCCATTTTAGCAGCTTTTTTCGTACGTGGATATTGATTCCGGCACATCTAGACTGATGTTTGTGTCCATTGTGGGTGTAGGCCGCGGTGGAGAAGAAACCCGAACCAGTTGCCGAGACATCCAACACGGAAGGAAGCAGTGAAGAGAAGGCAGAAGAGAATGAGGAGCCTGCTCCTGCTCGTAAGAGGCAAACCAGGCGTGAGACTTAAAAAGACGATGATATATCAGTTTTCACTTTTTGTAGAACTCGAGCTTTAGTTGTTTTTGTGGATTGATTGCCTTCATGGCTATATTTTTTCTTGTCATGGCTTGTCATGGATCAAACATCACAGATGTATCAGAGAGTGTAAATGATTTGATCTGTCAGGCTCGTAACAGTCTGACAGTTAGCCATCCTCAAATTAGCCCTTTCTGTTTTATTTTTAGCTGTGGAATTAATACAATACGTTTTCTTGCCATGTTCTCTGCTACTTGATAAAAAAATAATTAAAAAATATTATTTTAATGTATTTATAATGAAAAATATTTTTAAAAACAATTGCTTTTAATAGTCGAAATGTACTGAAAGAGTTGTGTGGTTGGTGTGGTGGTCTTGTGTTTGCAGCTGGTTGTGTTGAGAGTTCTTGCTTGCATGCAGATGAAAAATATTTAATTAATATATTTTTGAAAATGTATAAAAAATGTTTTTTTTAGTTTTTTATTTAAGTTTATAGAAAAATATTAATTAATTGAAGTTCTGAGAGTGGCGAGATGTTTAGTCTATCTCCTCAACAGGAACAGCTGAGAGGTTCCACAAGCCTATTTAAGAACCTTCTGCCCAGATTTATGTAGATGTCAAGTTCTTCCGAGGTCCAACGTTGTGTCTGAAATATATCTCATTTAAGTACTCGACTCAAAACTTGAAAAGGAGAAACAAAGTCACCAGGCAATAATCACAAAAGAAAACAACTAAAAGTAGATTTCTTGTTGTCTTTGACAATATTTTTCTATCCAGCTACAATGTAATAATACTTCTGCTCTCACAAGCCTTGGTTTTGGGGTATCTTTGTGTTTTTGCATAACTCACTGGTTATTTGATGATTTCACGGGGTATGTATGTCTTTTTGAATCATTTCAAATAATTAAATGACTTAATTATCTTCAATTTCAAAAAATAAAATAAAAAAGCTGACAAAGGATATTTTGATCTTTTTCTTTCTAAAATATAGTGAAATTCAACTTTAGCTTTTATAGTAAATCTAAAAACACATGGAGAATAATTTGGTCTTTTTATCTTTAAAATATAATTTTTTCAATCAATACAGTTGCTAACACGTATAGGAGGCGTCATGTCCTTTGGGTGGCACAGTAATGCTTTCCAGTTACCAAACAAGTCTTTTCGTCGTATTTTTAGATGCGACATCATGTTCTTTTCCACCAGACATGTCGTGTGTCATCGTCGTTGTGGTGATTTTTCGTCTATTGGCCTTTCTTTTCTTTTTCTCTTTTTCCTCACAAAAAAATTAAGTCCTTATTTTTTTATTTCTAAATTTTTTTACCCCTTTACATAATGGTTTTTTTTCAATTTAATCCTTCAATTCTAATTTAGCATATTTTATTTTTTTTCAATTTATTTCTTATTTGTTTGAATTTTTTATTTTTTTTCTTGGCTCTTTTATGAAAGTATTGTTTATTTTCAAATTATCCTCAATTCTAATGTCTTTTAATATAATGTTTTTCAATTTGGTCATTCTTCTTTTAATTTTTTTTTTGGTTGACTTTTTTGTCAAGGTTTTGATGATTTTAAATTTCATCACTCAATCCAAGTTTGTTATGTTTTGTTTTCTCTAAGTTGATCCTCGTATTTTTTTTTTTGTACTTTCTTAATTTATTTTTGTTTTCACTTTAACCCTCTAATTAAAGAATTATGTTTGCCCTCTAATTTCTTTTTTGTTTTGATTTTCACCTTCATTCTTTATTTGCTATTTGTTATTTTAAATTCTTTCATGTAATTTTTTTTTCTCTGATTTCATCATTCGGCATTTAATTTGTTGAGGATTGAACTTCTCTATTTTCCCTTACATGGCGTTTCTATTCTAATAACCCGTGTCACGGGATTTTAAAGTTACCTATCGCATATCTTTTCAAACTCAACCCAAGGATCAACCTGGAGTAAGTCTCAAGTCACGAGTCAAGTGGATTAACTCACGACAACCTATTTTTTTAATTTATAATTATGTAAGAATTAAATTGTTTCTTTGTTAAAAGGAAAAGGGTCAATGGTTTTTTACTAGGTTTTCCTAGAGTTAATTGGTTGGTCGAGACTATAACTCGAGTTATTAGATTTTTGTTTCTTAAAATGCCCTTTGCAGCTCCTAAACATTTTAAGAAACAATTAGCGTGGATTCACAACGTAGTTTCCACTAAAAAGAGAAGCGCACTTTCCTTCAACATAAATACGTAAGGAAAAATAAATGTGATAGTTGGAAAATAAATATATTTTTTAGTTAATTTTATGTTTTTTTATTTTGTATTAATAGTTTTTTTCTCTATTCGAAATGAATAGTTTTTATATTTTATTTTTACAATTCAGTAGTATTACGTTGTAGTAATCTTTTGACAAGTAGAGATTTGAATGATTAAAAAAATATTTTAATTATTTTCATGTATTTATAGTGTTCTTGATTTTTTTAAGTGTTTTGACTTGTAACAAGTTTTTTTATCTTTCACTCGTATTTTTTATTTAGAATGATGCTGTTATTTTTCTATAAAAAAAATCAACTACAAATCTAATATAAAATACAATCATTTTTTAAAAAAAAAGGCTATTAGTCTCATTCAAGTTTTCATGATTAGATGTCGACAAATCAAATTTAAATGTTAAATGTAAATTTGATCCGTGCATAAAGTTATTATCTTATTTGCATGTTTTGTCCTTGAAAGAAGGCTTGGATACCCTTTTATGGATTCTGGTGAGAGTTTCTTATTATAGTTGAAAGAGATTGATACTTTTGAAAGTTCAAGATAGTTGAGATTTTTCATGAATAGGCTATAATGTTTTTTCCCTGACTGACAAAACTAATGTTTCAATTCCTTTCACTTGATAACACATGATAAATACCCCCATAATATCAGGAGAAAAAAAACCCATCTATTAACCCAAAAAAAAAAAAAACACTAAATTAAACTGAGTAAGAATTTTCTTTTCAACCTATATTTGTTTTTTTAAACAATATTGAAATTCAAAACAATCACTATCAAACTTCTCCCATCAAATGAAACTCATTGACATAAAGTTCGATCTTTTTTGTTGATGAAATCGGTGTTAATCATGATTTCCTCTCTTCAACTGAAAGCCAACAACCTCCTCTCTTCTCTCTCTAAATTAAGAATTAAAAAATAAATAAATAAAGTTTCATAGCAAAAATAAATTTCAAAAATCTACAAAGACCAAAAATGTATCTTTTGAAAAGTAGCAGGATCAAAGTTAATTTTTAAAACAAACTTTAAAACTACCACTCATTTTCTCCATCTTTTTCACCTTGATCCTTTGAATTTGTCCTCTTCTAGTAATCTTACATAAATTGACCTTTAATTTAATCTACAAAAATCAAAATTAAAAAAGAAAAATAATTGTTGGGATGAAAAAAAAAAAACATTCTAAACAATAAGTCTAGAGACGATCCACAATGTAATTTAAAGGCCAATTTATGTAATATTACTGATTTTAAATCCTAATTGACCAACATGTTTTGTTAATATTATTGATTATTCTACTATTTATATTTATTTTTATGTTTTAAAAGTATTTTTAAAACAATTAAATTTTTTTTCTTTACTTCAAATTAATATTAAAAAAATTAAAATTTTTTTTATTTCAAATTAATATTTTTTTAATATTTTCAGATATACACTAATATCAAAAATAATTTTTAAAAAATAAAATAAATATATTATTTTAATATATTTTCAAATAAAAAAAATTTTAAAAAATAACCGCAACCATTTAAATTGTTTTAAGCCATTGTTGAGTGAGAATCTTGCCTCATTTATACCTGAGCCGTAGCTGGAAGAAGTGCTATAAATGGTGTTTGAACTTCAAAACATGAGCCTAAAACTTGGAAAGATAGGATAGAAGATGTTTGTCAAAATTATTTTTTAAAATATTTTTTATTTAAAAAAAATATTATAATAATATTTTTTAAAAAAAATTATTTTGTATATAAACATATAAACGATTTAAAAATATTAAAAAAAACAAAACTTATTCCCAAACACCCCAAGTGACAGACCAACTTTCCAAAACAAACTTTTCTCCCTTAAAAAATCATTAAATCATTAAAAAATCAAAAGGATTTATAAAATACCATAACAGTCATAAAATTATATTTTTCACCCTTAAATATCCAAATAAATTAAAAAGAACAATTAAATATCAGTTGGAAAAAATGAACAAATAGATTAAAAGAAAAACCAGGAAAACAAATCCAACCTAAAAAGCACTTCAAGGAGGCGCTAGCCTTGAGGCCTTGAGCTTCATTGAAATCCAATGCATGAGGCTAATAAAGGCGCGCCTCTTGACAACGCTGAATAACGAGTGAACTGTGACGAGTCCAATGAATAGATAATACAGATGCATTATCAACTTTGTTGAACAAAAATTGTTTATAACGTTGCAAATAACGACTGAACCGACTGGGTGCTGTTCACCTTATTAAGATGTGTAAAAAAAATTGTTCGCTCACCTACAAAGAAAATCTTAAACGAAAATAAAAGGAGGGAAAGAAAGGACAAAACTGAAGTTTCAGCGGAAACATCTCCTTGTTCTCTCATCCTACAACTTAAAACTCATCGTAGCCCAGTCGGTTTTTTTTTTTTTATCATAATTTACCTGAGGTAAATAAATTGCAATCACCTACGACCACCGGTCTTCTTAACAGGAAGGACATCCTCGTCATCTGACTCGATATCTCCATGCACCCACAGCCCACGCCTATCAGCCCGTGCTTCATCCTGGAATTTTTCCAAATTTTCTAGCGCCACCTTCCTTTCCATCGAGTCCCACTTCCTCATCTTTTCTATCCTGGCAAGCCCTTCCTGAAATATCCCATGAAATTCAATTAGCCTACAGAAAATGTACTAAATGCTTGCCTAGTTTCCTGAAATATCCAAGATACGCACATGGTGTCGTTTACTAAACCTTCACCTGCTATTAACAACAGAGATTTTACCCAATGACAAGGTGATTAATTTTCCTGAAGTTTATGGGAGCCAGTGTTCACAAGACGTGAAAAAAAGCTTTTTCACAAGGTTTAACACTCATCCAATCATCCTTGAAGAACATGAAAAACATTACTCATACCTGAACTAGGGCAGCATTTAAGCTGATCTCTGAATCAACAGCGACCAGAGTTACAACAACAACTGGCCCAGTTCCCTGGCCTTTAACTTTCCCTCCAGAAGCATCCCTTTCTTCCACCTTTGCCCTTAACTCTTTTGAACTGTTTAATGTGTTATCACTAAAATACTGAGCTGCTTCTGGACCACAATCATCCTCCAAGCTTGGAACTTTAATGTATGCTAAGCTGCACAGCTGAGCAAGACCAGGTGCCGCTGACACTGATGGATCAAGAGGCCGTATGTGACTGTATGGAACCTCCTCCTGATTGCCATAATCAATGTAGAACACCTCAAACTTGTCCCTGGGAGACTCAACGCCTCCACGAGGTGCATTCACAATCTTCACAAGTCAAACAGGAAATTTGAGATCGATCACGATGAGCATTTATAGGAATGACATAGATCCAATGATCTTAACAACAAAGATAAATAAAGAAACTATGATTCTATTAAACCAAGTGATGAAAGCATAACATCTACAGAACAGGAGATGGGGACATTCAATCGATGAAAACAAACTGTGAAAGTTAAACTACAGTTAAAATTTAAGCTTTGATTGGATAAAAAGTGGATGAAGATTGAAACTAAGTAGGAGGCTAATTCTCACCATTGCTCGGTTCCATGAATTATCTGCGCTAAACTGAGCAAGCACAATGTCACCTTTCTTGGGATTAAAAGCACCAATTACAGGAGCCTCTTGGAGATTGAGGGAGGCAAGCTGTTGCTGAATAGAGGCTATTTTCTTATCCTCAACTATCTGGACATAGAACCTACCACCATCCAAGACTTCTGTAACCAATACCTGAAAATAGATATTAAAATGGAAATATCAGAGATTGTTGTCTGACATATGAAAGCTATGTCATTCAATAATATCTCCACTACCTTGAGCACTTCTTTCTGTTTGCTTTCAACAACAGGACCACTATTGATTTCCTCTCCTTCAACATAATTCTCCCAAATCTGCAAGAATTTTCAGATTTTTTACTTGGTGATACAATAATCAAGAAAAGAACAGAAGATTAATAAGACATGATAATACTTCTTACCTTCAGTTTCTGCCTCTTGGCGGATTGCTCAGCCTGTTCAAGAAGATGTGCATCAGGAATCCTATCAGTGCCAAAGGAAGTTTGAAACCTTGCAAGGCCAGCTTCGAGAAGAGTCACTGCCATGTTAGTCCTTGACTCCCACAAGGATCCCAAGAAAGTTCCGGTTCTATCAACAGTTTCCACTTCAATCTGGGTGAAGGTACATTCATCAGAACAAGGAAACAAATCAAGTGGCAAAGCAACCAGATTGAGAAAGGTAAAAATTATACTTCAACATCTCTCTGCATTATCTTTCGTCTCATAAGAGCTATTGCTTCTTCTGAGTAGGGTTCATCACGACCAGGACATCTAACACCAGAGAATGAGAAAGCAATGCTACATGTTTCCTTGGGAATCAACAGTTTAAAACGATGACCACTAAGGACGTATTCAACAACAGCAGATATCCTCCTACTTCTGTGCAGGAATGGCAAGAAGTCTTTGGCTTTCTTGGATGATGACTGTAATAAACACAAAGAGTTTATATGTTAAGACCATGCAGTAAAAAAAGAGATTGCCTTTAGCACAATTATTGTAGTTCTAACCGTGGTGAGGTCTGTAATATGCATGACTGGAGGGTCCTTTGCAGAATGAATCCCTTTCTTTCCAGCAATAGCTCTGGATTCAGCAGCAAGAAGGGCATCATAAAAGTTTGATCTTTCCTCAAAATCTCTATGCCGAATCACAGTGCCAAAGCCACGAGAAACCACTAGCTCAGCAACATTAATCCCAGGTTGCTGGCCAGCAGCAGTAGATGGAGCTGTCGAGGCTTCATCACCTTTAGTGGGAGACAGCAGAAAGATTGATCCAAAATCCATAACTCTTGCATCTCCAGGAACAGGGGCAGCTGTGGGTCCATCTGTCATCTTCCTAGAATATTCCATTCTCACATTCACCTGAAAAACAAATAATCATTATATGTGATGGTTTTTTCAATCATCAGAATGAAGAAGTTGCCATAGCTTCCATACTTGTCGTCCAATAAGGCGTGTCCTCAAAAACTCCTTAGCTTCCCGGGCATAAGGAGCAGGTTTTTCATCTCTTCGAGGATTACCCATTTTTGGACACCTAATGCTTGAAAGATTGACTCGTCTCTCTGCCAATGGACTGCCATAAGGCACAGAATCATCCGCCACAATGACACAATCACCACTTACAACCTCCACTACCTAAAGAAAAAACAAAAGTAACTGAGAAGAAATCTCTACTAAATTAAAGATGAATTAGCATGAGCAAGGAATGGACCAACTGCTACCTTTCCAGTAAAATTCTGATCATGGATTGCTTTTGAATTTGTAGCAGGGGGTACATAATTAGTCCAGAACCTCAATCGACTTTTTTTGGCTTGCAGTTCTGCAGTCTTCAGCAGCCGTTTAGCATCTTCTTCCATCATGTTTGCACTCCATTCAACAAATTTTGCCAAACCCTAAATTAGGAGAGGAGGTAGAGAGAGATTCAGAATACCCATATATCTGAAGGATACTGACAAATACTATTAGAAGCAGTAAAGCATCCAAACATGAACAGTTATTCTTAAAACTGAGTATTGGAAACTGCATCAAAGCCAAGAAGGTTGTCTCAAACCAGATGCCAGCATGCAAAGGGGGAAATGTGGCTCAAAAGAAAGCAGGAGTGGGGGCAAAGGACCATAATTTTACTATCAATAAGCAAACCACTTAAAAAATAGAACCATTTCCACAAAATCCATTTTAATTTTCATGTGCAGTATATAATCAATCAAGCCTTCAAAGACATAAGAAACCATTAATATGCAACAGAAAACCCGAAGCATATAAGCTCCGATATTTCTCTAAGGTAGCATGAACTATTGACAATAGCTCTAGATTTACAAACTCTGCATTTACAAACTCTGCAGGAATCTAACTAAAGCACAAACTACATCTTTCTTCCTTTATATAGCAACTAACCAAATACAAAGAAAACAAAAACAACATTGTACTAAACACATGTTCCAGTCTTAGGTGAAACATGTAGATGGAATAAATTCAGTTCCATGTTCAAAATTCTTTTTCCATACAAATACTGCACATACGTGTTTTTACCCTATTCCCTAGTCTGTTTCACAATGATTGATCCCTCCATCCTGCTCAGTAAATGTCAAACCTAGAACCTATTCAGACCCTTTCAACCTTTAACTCCTGGCACTTGATCCAATGCCACAAGGCTGAATCCAGAAGTGAATGTTCACAAGCTTGCATCAAATGACTGAACAGGCCAAGGCAATGTAAGGCAACTCTTTCATTAGTTATATTACAAAGCATTAATTAACATCAATGATTAACATAATGGCACAGCACATACATTTTCAACAAGCTCCAGTGCCAAGTCCTTTGCAGATTCCCCATCAGGATAGTATACTGATCCAATCAAATTGCTGAACTTGTCAACACCTTCCAGAACAATGCGGACCTATAAATTCAAATAGAATTTAGACGGTATCTGAAAAAATGCAAATAAAATGAAAGCTTAAAACAGGATTTACTTACATCCCTGTTCAAAGTACGTAGCTCTGTAAAATATTTGGCTTCCATCCCAAATGGATCAGGAGCAACTTCTGGAGGAGCTGCTGAGGCTGCAAGTCTCTGTGCAGATGTTAAAGGGGCACGAGTTTCAGATGTGTCACCATTTGTTCCATTAGAGGTTGTTACAGTTTCACCAACAGTTTCTATTGCAGCTCTTTTACCCATTGATGGGGCCTAATTTAAGGGGATTCAAGTGTTAGGCATTTATGGACCATGCACCATCACCAGCAAATAACACAGATGGGCAAGTAATAGCTCAAGGTATAGAAACATTGCTAATCAGTTTGCAATAACCATACCTGTATTCCAGCAACAAACACTTGAACAAATTGAAAGTCTGGAAGCAAGTAGACACGGATGGTACTGCCATCACGAACCTGCTCCACAATGCATTCCATGGGTGTTCCCTTGTTTGCAGCTAGCAGACCCATAGCATCAAAATTACTCGAATCACCAATGGCAGAGGGGGGTAGATTTCTGATCGATGCCTCTGAGGCTCCTGGTGCCTAGGATCAGAAATAAGAGAGGAATGGGCATTAAGTCAAATTCTGTCGCGTAGATTTACATTCCAAGAACATGATTGGAATTCTTAAAGCAACTTGTCCAAGTCTAGCACATAATTATTGAGGTCACTAAAGAGGCTGTATTATTTTTGTCCTGAACTCAGAAACAAGCCCAGCTCAACTTCAAAAAAATCATGCAATTAAATAATTTAGTCTTGACCGTTCAGATCATCTGTACTGTGACTGAGTCCAAGTCACATCAAACAGTAGGCAAAGCAGATCTAGCCAGGAATAAAATTTCAATTTTCCCTATTTGAACTCAATGGCAGAAAAATTCAAAAGGCTATCTTGTATCTAGTAAGGATGATGCATCCAGAAAGGTGCAACAACCCTGTGTGAATGTGAATCATCACTCAATAACCTCTAATCATAGCTACTTGATAATAAATAGATTTTTTATTAAGGTAACAAGAAGTGTTCTGTACTGCTGTACTGTGTGTAAGGAACCATGCACCGGAAATTAAAATTTATCATGCGTGGACAGGGGGAGCTCACCTTACTCCATCTGCCCAGACCCTGCTGTTTAGCTTGCTCCTCAAGGCGTAGGAGCTCAGCAAGAAAAGGACTAGCTTCACCTTTTTGCTGACCCTGCTCCCTAACCTGAACATAACAGATTCAGTATGATGCCGTACAAAAACAAGCAAAAAATCATATCAAGGTAACCTGTCAAAAAAAAAAGATCCACCTTTGCCCAGCCTTCAGAAACAACCAGCAATGCAACATTTTTTTCACCAAGGAACACAGAGCCGAATTCTCGGCCAATGGATGGAACAGCATAATCTACCTTGAAAGTCACTTCCTGTGAAACCAAAAGAAAGTTCCACATATCAAGCATAAGTTGATAAACCCAAAAAAAAACATCAAACAGAGGAAATATTTCAACAGCATTCACCTTTCCTATGCAGAGCTTCCTCAAATACTCTCTGCTGTTCCAGGCAAATGGCTCATCTACACCACCTCTGCGAGCCTAACAATCAGAAAATGAACATGAATTCACAAAACTAAACTCGTAAAATCAGCTCAAGGACTAATTTCACATTCATGAAAATATAACTCTAACAATTAACACCAGACACAGCATTACAATCATAAAACCTCTCGTACACAATCTTTTCAAATTTATTAGCGACTCCCAATCATTTCAGTTAAAACGTGAAGAAAAGCACAAGCGTTACCAATCTCGGGGCAATGAGAGAGGACAAAGTGATAGTCTTTTCCGGTGGAGGGCCAGGCTTACTGCTAGTCATAGCCATTATCACCAAGCTATCCCCTGAAGGAACTGCTTTCACTTTTCCTCTGTACCATCCTGTAGCTCCAGCTGTTGACGTCGCCATCCTCAACAGCTAAGATCTACAAATTACAACATCATTTCCATCCATAAAGTTTATCAGACTTCTCGCTACTCCAGGATAGTTACCATAAATCATGAAAAATCAAAATTTAGCTCATAATTAATCAATTAGCATGATCAAACACTAATTAATTTTTTCAAATCAAAAACAAAACAAAAGCATATAAAAAAAAAATTCAAAACTTAGCTCATTGTTAATTAATCAACATAATCATCACTTATATTATCGATCAAGCTTTTTTATTGATTAAAAAATAATCACAGCAACATGCAAAATCAAAAAATTAAAAAAAAAATAGATCATTAAAGTAACCAAAAACACCAGATCCATTACATTGAATTCACCAGAACTGAAAAAACTACACAAATCATCACATGCATCACTGTACAGTTACTCGATCTGCAATTCGAATTCGATAAACATTACAAAAAACAAAATTGAATCATAGAAACCGCGAATTAAAAAAAAATGTCAACTGGTTGATCGTCATGAGATAAGGAAAGATCTGTCAATTGCAATTACCTCGATCTCTCGAGATATTATCACAGGAAAATGCTTGTGCTTTGAGAGAAGAGAAACAGAGCGCGAGAGAGATCGAGAGAGAGAGGGACGGCGAGACAAAGAGAGAAACAGAGGGAAGGAGGGAGGCTACAAGATGTCAAATATAAAAGAGAGGAGGAGGAAGGAGACAGTGATAATACCCTTGGTTTTTTATAGAAATTACTAGAAATGCCCCAAAAAAGAATTGGAGAGAAGGAGATATAAATGTGTAGTAATTAAATTTACAGAAAAGAAAATCTCTAAAAAGTTAGGAGGATTGGATTGGATATGGGTTTTGGGGGGTTTTTTTTTATATAATTTAATGCCTTTGTCTAATCTCTTAGGACACGGAGGGAGGAGGGGGCTACCCGTCTCACATCGATAACGCTTGAAAACTGGGTTGGTAAAAATCTCTCTTTGATGATGTACCAAATTTCAACGTGTAATTGCCTTTGTTGGTGGTTTTGCTTGTATTAGATTTTAATGACATCTTTAATGATAGATTAGTATAAGTGGGTTTGACTAATTTTTTTTTTTAATGAAAACGAGTCCTAATATGATCGACACGCGATGTCACGATATCAATGCATGTTATGTACAAATATAAGATGTTATCATAATATATGGTAATAGTTTTAAAAACTATCAAATGATTCAATTATGAGATTTTAATTTTTAAGATCAATATTGGAAGTGAGAAAAATAATTTTAGTCATTCAAGTTTGATATATATAAAACATCATGTTTCGATTTTGTTATGAGGTTTTTTTTAGAAGTTTTTTAGTTTGATAATTTTCAGTTTTTATTCAATAATATCCGTAAAAATATAAAATTTAATAAATAGATAAAAAGTTTTAACTACACTGATGTTGATCAGATCGATCTTATATGTGTTATGTGACGTCACAATTTCAACACATGTTATATGTAAATAATACGCCATCAATGCATGTTGTGTATAAATATAGTATGTTATCATAATGTATGGTAGTAGTTTTAAAACTATGAAATTATTCAATTATGAGATTTTATTTTTTAAGATCGATATCGAATACTAGATGTGAGAAAAATAATTATAGTCATTCAAGTATAGGAGAAAAAAAAATATCTTCTTTTGGTTTTGATAAAGAGCTTTTTTTTTAGAAGTTTTTTAGTTGGATAGTTATCAATTCTCTGTTTTTATTTAATAATATTTTATTTTTTTAGCTACATTGATTATGATCAAATCATTCGTATATATGTCACGTGACGTCACAATTTACATATATTATATGCATGTAAATAGTACGACATTAATGCATGTTATGTATAAATATAGTATGTTATCATAATGTATGGTAGTAGTTTTAAAACTATGAAATGATTCAATTATGAGATATTAATTTTTAAGATTGATATTGGATGTGAGACAAACAACTCTAGTCATTCAAGTTTGAGGGAAAAAAAATCTTGTATCGGTTTTGATAAAAAAAACTTTTTTAGAAGTTTTATAGTTGGATAGTTGTTGATTCTATGTTTTTATTTAATAATAATTATAAAAAATATAGAATTTAATAAATAAAAAGAAGTTCTAGTTACATTGTTATATGTAAATAATATGATTATATTAATATATAGTTGTTGTAATTAATATTAATAGTTTGTAAATGACCTTATAACTCAATCATATGATTTTAATTTTTTAGATTTGTGATTTAATAAGAGAATTAATTGCATCAACACGTCATTGTTATTCAATAATATCCATAAAAAAAGGTTTAAAAAAAATGGTGAAAGGAATACTTAACCTTCTCGATTTTGATTCTATCGATAGTAAATATAATTTTGTCGGTATGCATTGTAATTGACATTAGCTATTTGTTAACCACTTCCTAATTCGATCACGTGATTCCAATTTTCTAGACTGATACTGGATAACAGAAAATTAACTTTATCTATTCAGTTCGAAAGGAGAAAAAAATAATTTACCTTCCGGGTCTCTTTTTTACCTCTCGATATTCAGAGAAGGCATATTTTTGGAAAGTAAAGCTTGTTTTTAAAAATGTTTTTTTAATTTTAAAAAATATTTAAATGAAATTTTTTTAATATTAATATATTAAAATTATTAAAAAATACTAAATTTTTTTATTTAAAAACAAAAAAATAAAATTTTAATAAAAAAATAAGTTACACCATAACCCAAAAAAGATCTAAATCGCTTTATAACTCAATCAAAAGATTCTTAACTTTATAGATCAATCCCTACAAACAAAAATCAACTATGATCTTTCAAGTCCAAAAGACAAAAAAATTCTTTCTTTCAAAAAATTTCTCTCTAAGTGGTTTGCTAAGCAATTGCATTGACTTTTTTATTTAAATTTAATAATATTGATTAATAAGTTAATATTTAATTTTCAAAGTATATAAACAAATAGGATACGCCTTTCTAATCTCACTGGCTAGGAATGATTAATTTTACCAAAGAAAAAAACTTCTTCTTGGAAGGTGATGAAAAGAAAAAAACTAAGCAAGATATGATATCGTCATGTTTGTTTTTGTATTTTAAAAGTATTTTTAAAAAATATTAATTTTTTTAAAATTTTTTTCTTTACTTTAAATTAATATTTTTTTAGTATTTTTAAATTATTTTGATGCGCTGATATCAAAAATAATTTTTTAAAAAATAAAAAAAATACTATTTTAATATATTTTCTAATGAAGAACACTTTAAAAACACAATCGCAATCACACTCCCAAATAAGCTCTGTAATCTAATAAGAAAATGTTGTAATTTATATTTTTTTGTTTAAATCTATATTTTCAAACCACAGCCACAAAAACAATTAGATTTCATTTATTTATATGGCATAATATGTTTTATTCAAACTACAAATTTAAAACTGTTTGATTAATCAATATACACCATAATATTTTGTTCAAACCATAAATTTAAAAGTATTTTGTTAATTAATACACATCACTTTTTTGAACGAGTCTGATTGAAAATTTTCTCTTAAAAATCCTGATTAATAAAAAAATATTTTTTAAATATTTTTTTAAATTTATTTTTTAAATCCCAATAATAAAAGCTATTATAATATCAAATACACACATTATACAAATTATGTGTAGAATTACTGTCTACATTAGTATCAAAACTTGAACTTTTAAAAACAATGCAAGAATGGAGTCAATCAATGACATATCTAACTTTAATATAAGATGGTTTGAGAATACATGAAATTAAACGAAAAAAGTTAGATAATA
>Ga0325411_1000304_pt1 | contig 50099 bp, 27 predicted proteins | sample PopdelMetagenome_13_FD_206181 | JGI IMG/M metagenome (GOLD analysis project Ga0325411, IMG submission 206181) | Populus deltoides microbial communities from Bellville, Georgia, United States - Xylem-PdIQD-R4 | ecosystem: Host-associated > Plants > Phyllosphere > Stem > Wood/Secondary xylem... | reverse complement strand
ATGAACAATTTTGTTTTTTTAATAAAATTATAAGATAATTAAATTGAATATTTAAAATAATATCAATAATTTAAATTAAGAAGTGAAAAGATTATTTCAAGAGGTAAAAGTCCCATTTTTTTTGTTAATATATTTTTTTGGATCAAAACAAATTTTTTATTAGCAGCATTTTTTTATGCAAAAACTTATCGTAATTGTAAAAACCAAGTTTCAAATGAAAATAAAAAATAATGTCAACTTAAGTTTTATTTGGCTATATGAAATAAAATCAACTAACTCATTCATGAAAATCATATAAAAAAACAACAAAAAAAACTATTTAATTCTCTTTAAATATTCATGTGCAATTTTATTTGTATAATTTATTACATATTAGATTCATATATAATTTTCAAAAAACAATTATTGCAAGTCTAATCTCATTCAAAAATATGGAATAATTAGATTATTTTTAATTAATATTGTAATTATTAATTCAAAAAAGAATTTATTTCATGGTCCTAACCTGGCTTCAAAAAAGGAAAGGTGAAGCCGGCGTGCCTAATTATTATTATTATTATTATTTTTACATTAAACGGATAGTGTATCATCAGCTCGGATCGAAAAGTGATGAATTTACAATTTAAAGAATGAAATGGAAAATCATCAAAATGCAACAACCGATTATAACAAAACAAAACAAAAAAAATATTACCTGGTCAACTATATACTTTATAATTATAATTATATGTCTCAATTGCCAATCATATATTTTATACATAATATTACCTGGTCCCTCCCTCATCGATCAAGCCCATATAATCTGAAGAAGAAAGACAACCTTATGGAGTAGAAGAAAAATGTTTGGTATTTGGTAACTCGTAGAAATTAATGGGAAGAAGGATGCTAATTAACCAAAAATCTAGTCTTAATTAAAACGCTAAGTATATAGTTAATTGATGTTTATCTGTGTCTCCGACAACAAGCCTCAAAAAGCAAACTGTTGTTAAGAACACTGTATTGAAGTCCACATAATATGAGCTGCTGCTCAGACCAACCCAACATTGCAGCATACAAAACATCAGTAAAGGTATAAGCCTAGTCCATCTCGCTTTAAATGTCAACAACATATTTATCACACAGCCGCTCGCTCGTGCTTGTGCACTGGGAATGTTATCGGCTTCCTGGGCTCGCAGCATGAATCAGGCTAACTCCAATTCTCCAAACCAGGCCTACTTGGCTACATTTGTGGCGAAAATCCTTTATAGAAGGAACCATGCCAAGCCCATGTTGGATTTTATTTCAAATTTAAGAGTGAACAATAAAAGGGAACGTCAATTAAAGCTTTTGCACTCGAAATGCTTGCTAAAATGCGTGAAAAGGGAGTGGTTTCAAGCATCCTAGGAGCTGGATAATATGTTGGAGTAGTAGGAGGAAGGATGCGGGTGAGGGTTACGGGCTTTTAGTGCCGAAAGCACAGGATTACCAAACTCCATCTTGCTTATGTTGGAGTAAAGCTTCGACAGTACCCTGTACCTCCTCACATGGGCCATTGAATCAAGAGCTTTCACAATTTAAACAGTTTAGTGGCTGAGCCTTTATTAACACTGTTTTTTATAAGTTATAAAATGTATCTCCTTGCACGGACACACTTACAAGACCACCATCTTCTAAAATCAGGTCCACTCGAGACCAATGAATGTTAATTTTTTTTTTTTTAAAAAAAGAAAAAGACCACCAAATTGGTCTCATATTGGTACACCTCCCTTTTCTATGGTGTTATCTTTTGCGTAGCTTCTGCTCTGACATTATTTCTACGTGGAATATATAACTTAAATGAATTTAATTTCCCCTTCCAAAGGCATAACTTCAATGAATTCAATTGTACATAAAATGTATAAATTTATTTGTAATCAAATATTACAAGAACATTTTAAATAATCAAAGAGGCAATGGGTGATCTTTACCTAGAACTCCTGTTATATGTGTTTTTGATAAGCCAGGTCCCGCATTAGATTTTCCTTTTACAATTCTAATAAAAACAAATCAATATTTTTGTTTTGCTAAACACACATACACATTCATGTAGAATTAATTTAACCCAAAATGCTTTCATACACATATACAATTGTACAAATTTAATCCATTTCAAACATTTCAGTTATACACAAAATCAATCCATAATTATTTGCATGTGTGGTTGTCTTAGCAACCAATTTTCAGGTACTTTCATAGTGATGTAATAGCCTTTATTTTTTTTTAATTAACATTGTTATTGAGGCTAGCTTGTGATTCATCTCATGAGCCTTAAAGTTAATGACCATGTAAGTCTCTAGTGACCTTGAGATTTGTGAAACTCGAATTGATGACCTCTAGAGAGCAAACTTAAGACCCAATAGCCCTCATTTTCTCCATGTTAGGGTTGTCGTAACAAACCTAAATTTTCATCTCTTAGGGTATTATAACACCTTTAATTTCCTCAAATTCAAACTATCATAACAACTCGTTTTTCCACACCTTCACTTCTATAAAACATAACAATAATAATCAACTCATAACAATACCGAATTATCATATTTGCAACATGTTTACCACACTCAAAGCATCATTAAATACCAAAATCAACACAATTCCATCAATATTCCATACTTTTATCATTCTGAATTTTAATAACAATTAATCCACCTCTAGAGATCATATCACATATTAAAAAAAAAAAACTAACTCAAGTGTCCACAAAAATATTTAAAACATCAAAATCTACACATTTTGATCAAATTCCTAATCCTCCTCAAATTCTCATCATGGTCGGCCACTTTAGCATTATCATTACCATCATCGGTTTTCAATTTTCTTCAAAAAACATTCAAGTAAACTTCTCAAACCAATTATAACAACTCACACAAGTAAATCAAGTTCCCCAAACCCCTCAAATTCCTATATATGGTCTGCCACTAATCAAGTTTCAATATCAACAATTTGTTTCAATTTTTCTTTAATTTGATGCTAACATATTATTTTTTATACTCATACAATCAGAAATTATCTTAAACAAAACTTCTCATAAATATAGCAAAAAATCTAAAATTATTAGAATTGAGAATTTCTCAATTCCGTCATAAAAACATGTAAAAATATAAATTCAATTGAAAAAAAATGTCTTACCATAATCAATTGACCTAATTTACTGCATTACAATTAATCCCAAGAATTTCTTCTCCCTCTTTAATTAATAATTTTCTTCTAGCTTCTTTACTTCCAATCTCTCACTAAACTAACTAATTAGGATTTGATTTTAATGACAACCTCACTAATTAACCTCTATGGAAATTGATTTTTATGAAGAGATAAAGAAAGGAGAATAATTGAAGAAATTTTCAAGCCTCATCTTCTCTCCTAACTTGTTGGCCTTAGCTATAAAAGGGGAAGAAAACTTCTACTTTTGTTTACAATAATACCACTTATTTAATATCTCATAGGCTATTCCAGTTAAATCTCTGATGATCAATATATATATATATATATATTGTATTTCATCCAAAATTTTACACTAATATTCTAGGAACTTCCACCACAATTCACAAAAATTTTTCTTTTAATTTATTGTTTTTTGGTTGGGATTTTACGCGATTCATTACCGGGTTTATATCTTTGAAATTGTGGCTAAACTTATCAAACTTGCGATCGAGGTCATATATTGATTCAAGTCTAATAATTAGTTTTTTCTAAATTTATTTTGTACCTAGATATTGATTAAAAAATTTTTTTTTTCAAAAAAAAACTTAAAAAATATCCAAGGTGCGTTGGCCTGGTGGCCCAACACCTTTAAACTTCTAATAAAAAAACCCTCACGTGCCTAGGTCCAACATAATTTTTAAAAATCTTTTTTAAAGAGTGGAGGGCTTGTCATCCTCCCACAATTTTCTTGAAAAAAAAATTTAGACGACACATCATTTGCTAAAACAAGCAAAGTTTCATTTGTTTGTTTAGATTTTGATCACAAATGTGACGCCTGAAAAATCAAGGCAGATAATTTTTTGCCCTAAAAATCCATTTTCGAACCTTATTATTATTATTTTTTTAAAAATAAACACCCTTATAACATATAGAAACTAGTTTATCAACCAGAAAAACAAAAAAAAAAAGTCCAAAAACATAAAATGAAGTCGGGTTAGATTTTTCTTCCTCTACTTGAATCTATTTTTTTTGGCAATATTAAGGTTTTAAACATTCACCATCAAACTTCTTTAATCAAATGGAACCCGTGGACACCAAGATTAACCATATTGGTGGTTAAAATTTATAAAAACAATGGCTCTCTCTACATTGAAATCTAGTGATGCTCTTTCTCTCTCTCCTTTCACAAACTATGGATTAAAAATTAATAAAAATGAGGTTTTATATCAAAATTTATTTTGATAAAAAAATTAAGGGAATGAAAGTTATAATTTTGGAAAATGGAGGATCAAATTGAAATTTTCATGCCAAATTCAAACTTAACACCTATTTTCAGCGCATTTTCCATCTTGGTCCTTTTTTTCTTTCAATTTTACCACTGATCAACAAATAAAAAGCAACTGGTTATCAATTTTGCAATTGAAGGACTGAATCGATGAAAAAAAAGTTTGGGGATCAAGATAAAAAAATAAAGAAAAAGCTCTTCTCCAGTGTACAATGCATTGTGAATATATGTATTGTGTTTTACACTGTTGAACACCACCTTTTAATTTTAGTTTTTCTTTTTGAATAAGTAAAAAAATTGCCTTAACAAGTGATAATTGGAATTGAAAGGGTTAATAAGCAATCGGAAATGTGCATAATTAGTGCAAAACAAACACTTCTTTATATACTCACAAGGGATATCGGCTTAAAATTTATTTGAAATTGTGATAGATAGTTAGTTTAAAGTATTTTTTATTTAAAAATATATTAAAATGATATATTTTTTGTTTTTTAAAATTTAATTTTGACATTAACTCATCAAAATAATCTAAAAATATAAAAAAATTATTTTAAATAAAATAAAATTCAAAATTTTTAAAAATATGGTTTGCATTACCTTCCAAACACACCCCTAATCTGAGGTGACAGGCAGTTGCTTCCGCTGATTGGTTGGTGTTCGGTACATTAATGGAGGACCAAAAATTACAAGGCAACAAATTAGAGCTGCCCTTGCCGTTAGAATTTAGTGGTTGTAAAACAGTATATTCATGTACCCGGGGCATGACAATGGGGTAATTTTCAAAAATAATTTTTATTTAATTATATATTGATTAAAATAAATATTTATAAGAATTTGAAATATTTAAATTTTTAAAGAGAAAATATATTTTTAAGTTGAATTTTCCATCACTTATTTATATATTTTTATTTTCTTGACAGAAAATATCTTTTTATTAACAATGTTGTTTTTTTAATAAAATTACAAGATAATTAAATTGAATATTTAAAATAATATCAATAATTTAAATTAAGAAGTGAAAAAAAAATTATTTCTAGAGGTAAATGTCCCAATTTTTTATTAATTTATTTTTTTGGATCAAAACAAATTTTTTATTAGTAGTTTGCAAAAACTTACCATAAATTGTAAAGCTTCGAGTACCCTGTAGTGTACCTCCTCACATGGGCCACTGAATCAAGAGTTTTCACAATTTAAACAGTCTAGAGACGCTAGCCTTTATCAACTCCGCATCAGAATTCCACTTTTCTTTATATTTATATTTGTGGGGTACAATTATTTTTTAAATTATTTTTATTTGGAAAATTTTTAAAATAATATTTTTAAAATTATTTTTAATACAAATATATATCAAAATAATTTAAAATATAAAAGAAATAATTTTTTATAAAGTACTGTTTGGAACATAATTCCAAATAATACCGTCATGAAAGTGTTAAAAGTGTTAATTCAACTTTTACAAGTCAACGTTAACATCGAATTGGCTTCCCCCAATTTTTCTTTCCTGATCCGACAACTGGTCCAAATATTTCAAGTTATAAAATGTATTTCCTTGCACGACACTTACAAGACCACCATCTTTTAAAATCAGGTCCCCTCGAGACCACTGAATGTTAATTTTTTTTTTAAAAAAAAAAAGACCACCAAATTGGTCTCACCTCCCTTTTCTTTGGTGTTATCTTTTGCGTAGCTTCTGCTCTGATATTATTTCTGCTATAAAAACATAGCTAATTTCTGCAGGGTTTAGATAGAACCCAATTTTAGAGAGCTTTGCAACGCCTTTTCATCGATGGCTAAAACACTTGATCTTAATTCTGGACCTGACCTTTCAACCAGCCCTACCAATCCCTCTCAACCTTTAGAAGATAACTTCTGGTACCAAATACTCACAGGCAATCAAGAGGGCCTGCAGCATCCTTTGCCGCCTTCAACTTCGAGGCTGGATAGTGAATGGGGACATGTTTTTGATAAGTCCTCTAAGAAGAAGAGACAGAGGATGGACACAAACAGCGGTGCTGGCAGTGGAGTAAATAGTGCTAGTGATCTATCAGAGGCTCTGTCTGCTGTTTCTGCAGCTCTGAGTTTATCCTCGTCTGCTTCTTCTGGAGTAAAAGATCAATGGGAGAAAGAGGGGGCTGAATTCATTAGGAAAGGCGTTGAAGAACTTCAAGATGAGGTAACAAGCATCTCTCCCTGACATGACATCGATGTTGTTAATTACGTCTAGATTGTAAATTCTAGATACAAATCCTACCTGACCTCACATCTGAGTACTAAATTTATCATATAAAAGTATCCTCTTTTCTCATAGTAGAAAAAATTTGATTTGACTTATGTTAACTCCAACTGAAGGAATTTTGATCCGAGCAGTGCAAATATAGGCCATTTATTCTTTCTTTCTTTCTTTCTTTTTTTCCTTCATGTGTGCCAATTGAGACATTAGTGGTTTGAGATTTACACAGGTTGTTTGCCAACATATGATCGAGGTTTTGTTTTATTTAATTTATTTGTGTAATCAGATGGTGGATAATTCAAACGAAAACCCAGTCAGTTTTGACATTCAATCATTGCCGTCAGAGAGCAGTGAGGATGATGTGCCGCTATCAGATAGCAATGAAAATAACAGTGAGATACGGTCTACGTGGGCTTCTGAAACGAATGGAGAAACATGGAAAAGTAATTCTCAAGTGCCAGAACTTGGGATGGTCTTCTCTTCTGAGGAGGAGGCTTATGAATTTTACAAAAGCTATGCCGATGAAATTGGTTTCAACGTAAGAAAAGGGAAGGTGCAACGGTTGACAAACAAAGCTATTAGAAAACGGTACTTTTTCTGTTCAAGAGAAGGGTTTCGACTAAAGAAGAAACTCTCAAAAATGGCCAAGTATAAGAGGAAAGAGACACGAACAGGTTGCAATGCCAAGATCCATTGCACGGTGGAAAATGGGAAATGGGTGATCTCCCAAGTTTCTCTTGAGCACAATCATCCCCTGGAAGATCGAAGGCGTGTGAGAGGATCACACACCAAAACCAACTCTGAGGCTCCTTTAATGATTTGCACAGATAAGGAAGCTGAGATGGCCACAGATGTAGGGAACAAGGGCGTACAGGCGTCCAATGTGGGCTGCACTGTTTGTGTTCCAGATAAAAGAATAAATAGTTTGCAACCTGAAGCTGCTCAATGCTTATTAAATTATTTCAGGCGTTTGCAAGTGGAGGATCTATCCTTCTTCTATGCAGTTCAACTTGACTCTAATGGGTATGCAACAAATTTCTTCTGGAGGGATGGCAGGTCTAAGGTAGACTATGACTACTTTGGTGATGTTCTTATTCTGGACAAAACATTTAGGGCTGAGGAACATAACATCATCTGTGCTCCTCTTTGGGGACTGAATCATCATCGGCAGCAAGTCCTCTTTGGATGTGCTTTGTTGCTGAATGAAAGCACTGACTCATTTGTTTGGCTGTTAGAGACTTTTATGGAAGCTATGGACAGGCATCAACCGAAAACAATTTTTACCGACGAGAATGAGCTGATGGTTGATGCAGTAAAGGCGGTGTTGCCTGATGCAGAACATCGAATTGGTATCTGGTATATCCGCCAAAATGCATTAAAGCAGCTTTCAGCATTGTATATGCAACCTGGTTTTGAGATTCTCTTCAACAAATGCATCTCTGATTGCCAAACAGAGGAGGAATTTGAGTCGAGGTGGGAGTCGTTACTGGAGCGATTTGATCTTTCTGAAAACCCATGGCTTAGTAGTCTGTACAAGTCAAGAGAAAGATGGGCTTGTGTGCTTATCAAGAAAACCTTCTGGGCAGGTCTACAACATGGTGAGAACATCAAAAGTGTTTTCCAAATTCCTAAGAATGAGAACACGGGTCTATTACAGTTCGCCCAACAATATCTGGAAGTGGTGAAGAGAAGACGCTTGGAAGAGCTAGACGAAGATTTTCATTGCAATGGAACTGCCCAGGTGACAATTTTAACTAGTAGTGCAATTGAGAGACAAGCAGCCGACATATACACGCGCACATTGTTCAAAACATTTCAGGAAGAGTTTCTGAAATGTTTATCAGTGACAATACAAGAAATCGCCAGTAATGAGACAATTACTACATACAAGCTGACAGAGGAAGGCCACAAGGAGAGCGTTGTGGAATTCAATTGCTTAGACTCTAGAGTTGCTTGCAGTTGCAAGAAGTTTGAATCTTTTGGCATTTTATGTGTCCACGCCTTGAAGGTACTGAATGCAAGAAATATCTTTCATATACCACAGAAATACGTATTAAAGAGGTGGACAAAATCTGCAAAATGTGGTGTGCCATATGAATATGAACAGGAGATGGCTGACGAGACGAAGCAGCATACAGTGAATTTGCTTATGCACAAAACTTTGAATGTCTTTACTAAAAGTGTGGCAATTGAGGATAGCAAGAAGATAGCTGGGGACTATCTGGGAAAGACATTAGAACAGATAGAAGATGTTCTAAGAGCAAAGAAGGCAGATCGTCTTGAAATGATAGACATGAGCAGGGGTATGACTTAGTTTATGTTCAATTCATTATCACTTTTTTCTGACTCGATAGTGTTTCCTTACACTAAATGTCCTTTTCCGAAACAGGTTCGAGCAATGGATTGGGAAAACAGCCTGAGATTAGTTTGTTCTCACCGTCACTTCAAGTGGATTCTGGGATTACTACTAAAGATGATGGCGATAGGGGCATTAGAGACTCGGAAGTCGACACTGCAAAAACAAGTGATTACGAAGAGAACCAGTTGATCAGGAGGAAACTCGGGCTTTCTAAGAAGCAATCTCATACACTTCAAGAGATCTTCAAAATACACAATCCCTTCACCCCCAGCACGGTAAGAAAAAAGCTAACAGAGTCCCAAAGAGGTTCAGAAAATAAAACATCCAATCAAGAAAATCTCAAAACCTTTAAGAAACAGATGGATCTTTATGGTTATGTTCATAACTACTTGTTGCTAACATACATGTTTATTTTTCTTTTCAATTTCTTTCTAATTAAGTGCATTTAACTTGTGCAGCTGCGTTTGGCTTTAGCTGGACAGTTGAAACTTGATCCTGTCACAGTGGATGATTGGTTTCGGATGAAAAGAGAAAGGTAGTTTCATCGTTTTTATTTTGTGTCCTGATATCAAACCCAAAATAAATAGGAGTAAATAAATAAATAAATAAAAGGCAGCTTCTATTCCAAAATATGAAAAACTAAATGAATTGATTTCATTTACAAGAGGACAGAGAACAATAGGATCTAGTCCTTGGTACATAGCTTACACTAGATTCTAAACAGTTTTGAATTAAATCAGACCCCAATTATAGCAGATGCAAAACATATTAGCCTGTTTAACAGCAATTTAACGTAAAGGAGAACATTGCAATCTATTTCTAACAGGAAAACCAATAGATTGAACTGTGCTAGTTGGAGATGACCACTGATTATCATGCATTCTAGAGTTTCTTTGCTTACTTGAAAAATAAGGGCAGGCATAGCAAGAGATCCTTAGAATCCCAGAGATCAAATTATTTTTAGAATGAATTTGTGATTTAGGTTTTGTTTTGAATGATATACAGGACAAAATTGAAGCAGACAGAAGCTATTGATGCTGCGAGAGCAAGTTCAAGAGCAAGTGATGATGACGAGAACGGTTTGACAAGGAAGAAACTAAGGCTCTCTAAAACACAATCAGCTTTTCTTGAAGCGAGCTTCGAAGAGCTCCAGTCCCTCAATCCTGTAAGTCATCATATCTTGAAGGATATCAAATGATTTCTTGATTTTATTTCTAACTAAATCCTAAAAATCTCATGGGTTTACTAATCTTGTGGAACTTGTTTAATTAGAGTTTAGCACTGAATGAAGTTTCTCTTTCTTATAATCATGCAGAAGCAAATGCTAGCTTTAGCAAAGCAGTTGAATCTTCGTCCTTGCCAAGTGGAAGTGTGGTTTCAGAATCGAAGGGCAAGGTGCTTTGACAGTATTATATGGTGAAACGATATTTAAAAAAAAAAAAAATATATATATATATATATATATATATATATATGTATTTTTAGAATGAATTTGTGATTTAGGTTTTGTTTTGAATGATATGCAGGACAAAATTGAAGCAGACAGAAGTAGATTGTGAGTATTTAGAGAGATTCTGTGGGTTTGAAAGAGATTTTGGGTATTTTTAGTTTCATTTAGTAATATGGGGCAGGGAAAGTTTGAAAGAGTGGCTGATATACTTTGACTGATGATCTCATGAGGTTGTAGAAGAGATTTGGATAGAATCTAGGCCTCAATTTTGTGGGAAGATAAGTTACCACCTGATGTATTTAATGGATTTTTGTATTGAATACAGTTTGGAGGATTATTTATTACTTCTCATTCTCCTGGATTGTTTCTCTTTTTACTTGTTCTGCAGTGCTCCTATGATTTAATGGTTGATATGTATATTTCATCATTTATTATTCCTCTGCCTCTTGCCTAGTAAAGAGAGCAAGATCAGATTGTCTGGGATGAGTTTGAAATGGAGGCCTTCACACGGTGTTTGCAAAGAAACTTGAAAACATTAGAAATTATTGAGGTTGTTGGCAAGCAACAGTCTGAGGAAAGTGACCAAATTTATGTTTGCCACGCTAAGGATGCTTGAATGCCACGCCTTCAAATCATTTCATTCGTTGATGCATGATGACTTCGCTCACTGTAAATGATCGTGTTGGTCGGGGCAAGCCATTGCCTTGTTCAAAGAAAGGAAATCGTCTGTATTTCGTTGATTTTTTTTTATAATCTTACAAACACTAGATTTCAGGATCATCGCTACAGAATAAAAATTGAGCAGCTGAAACACTCTTGCACGCCATCTACTAGTGAGTAGCCACTCCCAATAACCAAACTACGGGGGAACGCCTGTCAGCACGAGTTCCACCAACAAGCGCCTACTTGTGTGTGTGGATTAGAAATGCAAGAGGTAGAATTCAAATCAGGTATATCTTTACTCCTTGGTTAATTCCTTAGCACTTGACTACTGGATGCCAAACCCTCCTTGGTTCTTGGGAGTAAAATAACAGATTAAAATAGCAGGAATGTGAATTGAAGGGGGAATGAAGGTGATTCTCAAGAACATCTCAACGTATAAAAGGAGTGCTCCACGGTTGTTTAACTTGCATTTTTGTTTTTTAAAAAAGAAGAAGAAGAAGAAGAAGAAGAAGAAGAAACGTGGGCCACCTATAATAATGGGTTGGTCTGTCTTCCTACTGGACTGGATTACTAAGTCCTACTTTTGATAACAAGCCCCATACTTTCCTATATTAATTTTGAGGAGCCCATCCTGCTTTCACGGCCTGCTCCACGAAGATATCGCAAGACAGAGCTCCAAACTCCAGTTTACTAATGTTGTCTACTTAGATGTTTTTTTTATTTTTATTTTTATTTTTCAAATTCTCCTATCTGATTTTTATTTTTGATTTACTAAATTGGGTTTTCTTCAAATTATATATGGAAAAATTCAAAACATTAATTTAAATCTATTTTTTATATAATGAACTTTATACAATTCAGGTTTTAGACAATTAATATATTATTGAATTAAAAAATTAAAAGAAAAAAAGAATTTCAGGTACCTTGAAATTTTCTTCGCTTAGTCGAATTTTTTAAATTTTACTTAGAGAATTATTGTAATTTTCTACTCTGAAAATTTTCAATAATATTTTGAGCAACAAAGAAATATTTTAGACTTAAGTCTTCATGAAGAATTATTTATTGTAGCTCATTAGTTTATCCTTAAAGGAAAAGGAAAGGAAAAACTCTTTCAATAATACCTAAACAAATTTTCTAGTTTAAAAGTTACATGATTTAAATTCAAAAACATTTAGATTTAATAATAATTTTATGTTGGGTAATTAAAGTTGTTAGTAAAGGAAGTTCATTGGCTTTCAGTGTCTAAAATTCTTTATAAAAAGGAGTTGAAGAAAATATTGGGGGTGGTTAATTTTTAATTATTTTAACAAAACTTTACACTCTTCTTCACTTAATTTCTAGCATTGCTCTTTTGGTTTTTTAAAGCTTTGTTTCCTTTCAAAAATTTTTTTTTATTTATGTTCACTTCTTGTAGATGAATAATTAAATATTATTTTAAAGGTTCGTTGGATCTTGTTTAGTGCATCTAAACAAAGTGTTGTTGTTGGAATCCTGTGTGGCCTATTGAAAAAAGTCATTTTGCACCAAATAAGAGTAATAAAGCCTTAAAGATAAATAATTTATCATTGCAAGCGTAATCAATTTTAAAGTGCTTCAACATGTAGATATTTTTTTTATTTTGTTTTAATTTATATAAAGATATATTATATGGTTAGCATGTATGATAGTATCTTATTTTGATATTAATTATAAGTTTGAAATGTATTTAGAGTGCATGTTAGAAACTTTATATATAATCTTTTTGTTATAATTACAAGTTGCTATATAAACTAAACATATTTACTTGTTTAATTTTATTTGTGAATATTTGGCAACATGAGCTGCTTTTATTAAAAAGATTCAAACTACAACTGAAATAAATCCTTAATTCCAATATGACAAATTTTATGTTGGATGTCAATCTCCTTTTTCCCCGGATAGTTAAAAGAGATATAATAAAAGTCCAATACATAGGTATTGACAACTTAGGTGAAAAAAAAATTAAAATAATTTCTCAGGTTAATATATATAGAAGGAGTTGTGGCAGTCCCATATAGATTATGAAGTGGTCTTCAGACCAGGGGCAGAGCCAGAAATTTTTAGATGAGAGGATAAATTACTAACTAATATTATATATATAACTTTTCAATCTATTTTTTTTTAAAACTTGACTGAGTTACATGACTTGAAACTTTGAATGACTTTTCATTCTTAAAGGATTTACGCTTGAAATACTTGTTTAGTGACATGTCAATTTAATTGATGAACCTGCTAGTTTTTTTTATTATTATTATCATTGATGTCTACATAATAATTAACACAACTACACAATAATTTGTTGTTAAATAAAAGTCAGTTGAGTTACACAATAATTCTAAATCTTCATATGAAATTCATAGCAAAATACATATCAATTCATCTAAACTCATTTCAATTCATATCTATATGCATATATTAAGTATGTTAATTAAATTATACTTAATCATTTCTAGACATTTAAATTATTTATAGATACACACAAAAACATTCTATGGACTCACTAAGTTAAATATGTGAAATAAGTTTTAATACTATATTCTAGTTTCAAATATAAAAAATATCGAAAGAGAAAAAATGTAGCTTATGGGATTTAAACTCATGCCCTCTTCTAATTCCAAGCATCTCATGAACAATTAATTATAAATAAATTTATGATATAAAATGACAATCAATATATGTACATTATAAATTAAAAGACCTCAATTAAATAATTAATTCATGATTATAGTGAATTAAGAGACCTTAGTTAAATAATTTTAATAATTTACTCTGTCAATACAAGACATGCCAAGAATACTGGTTTTGCATGAACATTAATTTATTTATTTATAATAAGAAAAGAAATATTTAATTAATTAAATTAGTAAATTTAAATATTTATTTTTAACATATTTGAACACATTCCTATTAAAACTCCTAAATTATCATAAATCCTAATATTTTTAATAACTAATTATAAAAAAAATTAAAACTAAATTAGATAATGAAAAAAATAGAAAAGATGAAAAAAATTGACCTAAAGAATAAAAAAAATTAATTTAAAGAGAAATTTACATAATAAAAAGAGGCAGATAACCACGGCTCAAAAGGAAAAGGGATGTTAATTAATGTAAAAAAAAAAGAAGTGAATGAGCTACACATATATATTATATATTATATTAAAATATAAATAAACAATAACTTTTGAAATTATTTGATAAAAATTAAGCATAAGACAGTGTGGGCATATGCAAGTTTAAAGCCCAAACAGCTTTCACTTGAAGGGTTGTGTTAGAGAATACTATAAATCATATTTTAAAACCTCACCTAACAGCTTAACCTTTTGGATCGAGATGGTTATTTGACATATAAAACCCTAATTAAAAAGCGAAAGAAGAGAATAGAAAAAGAAATTGACATGATAGTTGTTTGTGTTATATTATATACAAAGGCAATTTCTTATTTTAATCATTTTTTAAATTTTTATTTGATTTGAGATGTAAAATGTAATTTTTGAAATGATAGTGGAAAAATAAAAATATGATCAAACATTATGAGATTTTATGTAATTATTAATTTTAAATAAAATAAATAGTAATTAAAAAACAAAAACCAAATCTAAAGAAAATTAAATTAAATGACTGCTTTGAAAAATTAGAAGGTTTGGCACAGAAATAGAAGAGATAAGGAAAAAAAAAAGTTATTAACACCAAAATAGAGGTCTTTTGACCACGTGCGTCGCCTAAGACATGGAGAGATTGCCGAGGAGATTCCAATGTTGCCCTAGAAGTCAATGTTTAGACATCAGGTGACACCAAGCATGCGGCTCAAAGTGCACAAGCATCATTCACATAGCACACGTTGATCTGTGTTAATAATTTTTTTAATATTTATATTTATTTTTAATAAAAAAATCACCCCAGTTAACTTTAAAAAATCATACTACAAATGCGAAAGTCTTTGTGCGCCAGTTAAATAAATTAGACTTAGACTTTTAAAGGTATTTTAATGATTTTATTGTGCTTTAAAAAACACCCTTGGATTGTAGTTAATTAAATATTTTTTTTAAGATTATTTAGTAATTTTATTGTGCCAGGAAAAATAAAAAAATGCCCAAAACCAACCTAATAAGTAATAACATCCATTAGATCCTGTAAAAAGATCATTCTAGCCCCATTAGTTAGTGTAATGGTTTTTGTAATGAAGGCAATATAGTAAATTTATACCCCCTTAATTTTTATTTTTTAAAAAAACATAGTGATGCACTCAAAATTCATTACAAATGAAAGGGTTCAATAGGAATGTGAGGTAACTATGAGTTTATAATATTGTGTTTGATCGATCACTTGCACAAGAGCTCCAAGGCATTATTTTGGGATATTTCTCTTATAGCCAATGACATTTGTCTAGTAGACAGTAATTGGAAACTGAAGAATAAAATTCTGAGATCATTTATAATATCAAGGTTCAAATCCCACTGCTCTTGATGTAACAAAAACATAAACATAAAAGGGATATACTTGAAGGAATTAAATACAACATAAAAGGGAAATTCATATGCAGCTAAACCTACAAGGAATTTTTGGATCGAAACCGATGCATTTATATCCTTGAAGTATACCATAACGGATCTATGATAGCATAAAAACAAAACAAAAAACCTTGAATTATACCATAATGGATCTAAGACAGCATTAAAACAAAAACAAAACAAAAAATAATGAGAAGTTTAGTTTAATTAGTCAAGTTCTGGATTTGCTCCCTAGAGATCACAAATTCAAGTCCCACAAGTCTCAGAATCATTGAAAGCTTACATGGTCATTAACTTTAGAGCCCGTGAAAGTAGTCGAAGTATACACAAGCTAGCCTGAACATCCAAAAACTTGTTTATGCAAAATTGCCTTTCAGCATAAAACTTCTTTCGCAGCCAAAACTCCAAAGGAAGGAAAAGAATCACGAAAAATATGAGTTCATTAATTATTGCATTAAAAGATATGCGTTATATGAAATAAAAAATAAATAAATAAAAGGCCTTCGTATTTATAGCTAGTTCTGCTAGCCGACACTTGCAAAATAGGGGAAATGAGCTTGTAATAAAATGCAAAGGCACAGCATGTTCTTAAAGCACTTTCCTAGAAATACTCCTGCTATTCAATGGCATATTCACAATCTCATGTGCTTAATCCTAGGCTGCCCTTTGTTAATCATGTGAAAAAATAAAAAAGGAAAACATGGCATGGCATGCGAGAAAGAGACCGCAGTGCGTCATACAAAAGTCGTCAAAAGTAGCAATTACCTAACAAACAGTCGGTCGTCTTCATTGTTGGAATTTTCAGATTCACGGACCAAAAACATTGACCACGACTAAATTACAAGTGAAAATGACCGAAAGCTTGTTGAACATGATCATCAAAACAAATCACATGCTTAACAAAAATATATTAAATGGTTGTAAACTAAGCTTAACAATGCAATGCAATGGTGAAAGGATGAGGAACAATAATTATTAATTATAGCCCACCATTTCTTTATTGAAAAGAAACTTAGTAATTAATTTGAACATTTACAACCCTCAAAGCCTTAATTTGAGGTTAATGGAATAATAGCTATGGAAACAAGAGTGTAAACTTCAGCTTCAATCTCTTCTCTCATCTTTCTCCTCTTCCATGTATGTATATATATAAACAAATGGATTTATATTATTAGAAGCACATACACTCGTCTCTAGCCTTGTTTCTCTCATAATTTATGGAGAAAACAACACACTATTTCTTGGATCTTCCCCGTGTTTCTTTGTTTCTATAACCCAAAATTGAAGGGAAAGGAAAACTAAACCGCATGTACGTGTAGTTTACACCCCATGTTACCTTTTTTTTGCACCCCCGAAATTTGAGCGGCCTTTCCTTGCTTTACCTATTGCCTCTTCTGCGTTTGCTGCTTCCTTTTCTCGTTTACTAAAAGCTCCGCATAGAGAATCTCATTCCATGCATCCGGCACACCAGGAAGACACCAATGGCTGCAGTCTTGGAAAAGCAATGGTGATTTCCTTTCCACTGGAGACAAGTTCTGCTTCCTGTACACTGAAGGGTGACCATCCTTCCGGAAATCGGTCATTTGCGTGACATTTAGGTATCTGACATGGGTTTTCATATTTCTCAGCACTTTCTCAAGAACCAGCATCTTTGGTGGATACTCCCTAAGGTATGTGACATTTTTTATGGGCTCAACCTCGCTGTCACATTGCCCACCAGAATTCCATTGTCCACCACTGCATAAAGACAGATGCGAGAAGTTTTAAATAATTGCTCCAAAGCTGTAAAAGTACTGAAATATTAACAAATAAAAAGAGATCAAGAAACAGTTCATTCCTGTCATAATTCCAAGATCAACCTATAGTTCCTTATTTTAAAGTCTTAGCTTGCGCAAGATAACAAAAATTGCTTCACCATCACTCCCTCAAAAGTGAAAAGTGGAATCAAATCAAATACCAAGGGAGAAGAGTGCAAAGAAATCTACCACTAACAAATAAAATATTATTTGATTCATTACCTGAAATGGGAAGCAGAATATCCTCTAAAGAGCACCAGAGATTTCATAGGATTTACATTTGCATCAACCCATCTGGCCCATGTTGTCAAAGCTTTTCGAAAGGCCTCCAGAACATTCAACTCGTCATACACATGACTCCCTTCTTGGTAATAATCTTTCCTGCAAATACAAGCTGGTAGTTTAGTATCCCTCCAGATATTTTCTGATTTTCAAGACACCAGTCACAGGAAAAACAATCGAAGTGATTACGAACTCACCCTTTGGAAGTTTTATCATGCGTCCACCAGTGTCCAGTATTGAAGACGATGACATCTGCACCTTTATATTGACTAGAAGACCGTCCCACCAAATCAAGCCGAAGTGTCTCCTTCTTTGATCCATCTTTTTCAGGCAATTCCCATTCTTGAACTAAGAAAGGCGATACAAAGAACTCAACTGTGCAGTTATAATCCTACCAATCATTCAACGAGAAATTTCACTAAGTTAGGAATATGCTTAACAAAATCACAAGATTATAGCTGCAAAGATTGAGTGGATGGAATTTGATAACCTACTTTGAATAGAAAAGAGTATGAAGCTTCCCCTCGAAAATGGACCCTTCCATTCACTTCAAAAACCTTGCTTTGATCTTTCACTGAGCTTTTTAGAATACAAACCAGAGATTCCCACATATTCCTGTTCAGGGAATCACCGACGAAAGCAAGCCGCTTTCCTCTCAACATGTCCAGCATATGACCAGGATTCAACCTAAGCAAAACAATTCAGATTAACAAAACTAAGGTAAGAAGAAGAAGAGGCCACAAATTTAATTGATTGGTCAATTTCAATTAATCCGTAGGCTAAAATACAATTTTTTTTCCTACGCATTAAATGAACAGGAGGAGAAAATCTCTAAATCAGGAAGCAGAAATTGATCTGATCAGTAGATTACTAACAGACTAAAACTAAATGGATCAACAATTAAAAGATCACTAATCTCAATACAAAGAGAGCCCAAACTATAAATTCATAGATCAGTTTGATTTTCTATGATCCAAAACCCAAATCAGAAAGCTTTCCCTGATAAAAATAACAGGAAACTTCAAAGAACCATTTTATAACGTACCTTGGTAAAGTGCACCCTTTAGGCCTCCATTTATATTTCTGGTAGTCTTTGTCAGGTCTGCCATTAAGTATACAATTAAACTGCTCATCAATCAATGAACAAGACCCAGGTCTGTAAAGTGGATATGAATCATCTTTAACCCATTTCCCATCAAAAAAATCGCAATTCACCAAATCATCAATCCCCTGCTTCACATCCACCCCTGAATCAGTCTCATTGCTCTGTTTGGTCACATTACTTTGTTTCTTCAAATGTGAAGCAGTGAAATTCGATGCCACACTCTTGACAGCATCTCCTTTCTCTTGATCCCCAGAATTTTTCTTCACGAAAGGGCCTGACTTTGTGGGGGTATTTTCACTTTGATTTGCTGCTAATTGGGTTGTACTTGGGACTGCAACTGTGGTTTGATTTGGCTTTAAGACTTGACCTTCATTAGAATTCGGTGCGGTTTGAGTTTGATTATTTGCAAAGTCCGGCTCTTTAATGACAATTGAAGAATTTGCGGTCTGGTGTGGTTGCAAAACTGTGCTTGGAGTGAGGTTTTTTGCACTTGGTGGGACTTTAGCTTCTGCCTTGGTATTGGGTGGCTGAGACAAGGTGTTATTAATTCTGGTGGTGTTTTGTGAAGGCAATGAAGAGGAATCATGGCCTTGCCCTCGTGGGGTGGTGGTTGTTGTAGGTGTGTTGTTGGGTAATAAGTAAGAGAAAATAGAAGAATCAGGAGAAGCAGTACTGGTGCTAGCACTGCTACTGAAAATATTAGTGAACCAAGGAGAAGATGAGTTTGGAGAAGGACTAAATGCCAAGAAAATGGTGAAAGCAACAAAAGCAAGCATGAACCCATAAGCAAAAGTAACAGTTGTCCTTGTTTTAAGAAGAGAAGATAGGTTCTTCATATCTGTAATGATGTTTCCTCCATTAGTAGAAGAAAGGTGCTTGCTGGCTGTTGTATCAGCCATGGAAAGAAAAGACTGAACAATCTTATCTTCTTCCTATGCTGTTTCTCTCTAAGAAATAAGAAGGAAATGGAAATGGTACCGATACTGGTTTAGAGAGAGAGAGAGAGAGAGCTGTGTGGTTTTAGAAGTCTAAAGTGAAGGCTGTTACTGTTAGAGAGAGAGAGATGGAAGTGGAGAGAGACTTCTATCGTGTGTAGTTAGACAAGAAGAAGACACGATCGTCTTTAAAATTGCCAAGAGATAGGATTAAGGAAATATTTTGACTGCCATGGACATGGTTTCGAGGAATATTAGCATCAAATGCCACTGCTTTTTCACTGCTTGTCGTGTGACATGATAGGTAGAGTATTTTAGGTGGTGGAGATGACAATTGCCGCCACTCGTCCCTCCATCCTCGCCACGTTTTTTGCCATACTTTAGTTGTATCTAGTGTTTTACCTTAAATTTATCTTTTTGCTAGAGGAGATGAGTTTTATATATTTTTAAAAAAACTAAATATTGTCATTATCACATATGATGATGATGATGATGATGATGATATGTTTGAATTATTTTTTTTAGTTAATGGTTCTCATCAATGGAAAATTTGGAATTGCGTTTTAATGTTTCTTAAAGAAATTTAAAAAATATATTTTATATATTTTTAAATTATTTTAATATATTAATATTAAAAATAATTTAAAATTTTATTATTTTAATTTATTTTCAAATAAAAAATATTTTAAAAATAAACCATCACACCCCAGCAATAAATACTACACAGGACATTTCACAATCCTGTGAGAAACTCTTTAATGGACGGGGGCCGGCATGCTTGTTTCCAAATCAATCCTTTTCTTAAAAATTCTACGCCTTTATGACTATTTTTGTACATTTAATTAATTGCATTTATTTCTTATCTATGCTAATAATATTACAAACTTCTATAATTTCATGAATTTATAGAAAAAATAAATTAAATTCAAGTGGTGGCTAAAGATGTTCGATTTCTTTTGACATTTCATGTTTGAAATTTAAAATTAATATTTATAAAAAAAATTAAATACATCAATTTGATATGAGATACATAATTAAAATGGATAAAAAAATAGATTTAGTTTTGATTAATATATAAATTTTAAAAAATATCCATTATTATTAAATTAAAAAAAAAAACTAGCCAGATTGAATAAATGTAAAAAAAAAAAAATAACATAGTAATAAATTTTATAAAACTCGTAGCAGCAACGTATAAAGGAAGTGGCAGAAGATGTAATATGAGACCCATTTGCTAAATTAGGGATACCCTTAAAAATTCCACTTCACATCATTCAGTTGTTTTTCCACTACTTACAGCTTCACTTTAAACACGCTTCAATCGTGTGGGACCGTAAGCGACAGTCTCCGTTTCCTAAAGTACACTAAAGACCGTACGTGTCAACGATCCTGATGCGAGATTCAAGATCTACGGCCAAGATTGAAGCAACACCATCTCGATATTGCAGTAGGGAGTTGTCGGTGAGTGAATGTGTGGCTGTGGCGTTATGTGATTGGCTGGACCCATCAAAAACAATATAAAATCGGCAAAGAGGAAAATCCAACTGTAATTTGCGTCCAAATGGACTTATTATTACGTGGTTTTTATTGTTTTTTAAAATGTTTTTTATATAAAAATATTTTTTTTATTTTTTTAAATTTATTTTTAATATTAACCTATTAAAAAAAATTTTTAAAAATCAAATAAAATAATAAAAAATTGTAAAACCTTGTTTCTGCCGTGAAAACAAACTAGCACTACCTTGTCGCTAATCACGCTGAACGTGTCGTTTTGGAATCTATTGCAGTTTCTTAAAATTTGGCAACTACGTGATAAAAGGGATGATACTTAGAGACGGTATCTTTCATTTCTTTTTGTTTTTTCTAATTTCCAATATTTTTTTCAGCTGGGTATTGAACAAGTAAATTCACCTATGTACACAAAAAAGAAAAAATAATTTTGTTTATTATAATCCCTTTTCAAATTTAATTTCTTTTATCCAAGAGGTAATAAAAAAAAGTTATTTTAATTAGGTAATATACATAAATATGAACATCGGAAGATGTGCTGAGTTTCTTTTTGTTTCTATTTTTTATTGAATTTAAATTAAAAAAATAATATCTATGATTCAACGGAAAGAAAATAGAAAGAATGTTATACTACTTGTTTTTATAGTGTTTTTTATTTAGAAATATATTAAAATAATATAAAAATATTAAAAAATATTAATTTAAAATAAGAAAAATATATAAAAATTTTAAATTTTTATAAAAATATTTTTAAAATACAAAAACAAACCCGTCGTATAAATCATTTGAAAGTCAAATTCTTTCCTAAAAGATTAAGAAAAAGACCAACGAAGCAAGAAAGAAATAATTACTTAAAAAAACACCTTACAAGAGGAGAGTTGATTGCTTGTGAAAAGGAAGGATAATATTAATAGTTAGTGTCGAGAGAGATGTGGATTACAGCATGATATTTGCTTCAATTTTCAAAGGCCACAGCACGGGAGGACATATACTTGCTACCAGCCATCATGATCATTGTATGCTCAAGGTGTTTATTTGACTTCTTGCATTCATGCCTGCCCATTTGTTTGACTCCAAGAAATCGAGCTGTGTAAAAGACCAGAAGGATTAAATAAATAATAATAAATAAAAAAAGTTTGGTCTCCTTTGAAAACGGTAGCAAATTCTTTTCGACTTGCTCCGTAGTTAGATATGCTTGCATTGTAAACGCACTCGAGACCTTGTTCAATGGATTGGTATCCTAGGATGTCAACTCTTTTTTTATGCTTACTCACCGACCTCAAACGGTCTTTTTTTTTGCTATTTAATTCTTTTTTTTAATAGTTTTGATGTATTCTTAATAATATTATTTTCAAACATCAATTTTTTTAATTTTTTATATATTTTTAAAATTATTTTTAAATATAGTTCAAATTAAGGGTAAACAAAAAAACTAAAAAACCGAGAAAACCAAAAACAGATAACTGAAAAAACTGAACAGTGAAAAAAATCGATTAAAATTTTAAAAAAACAGGCCAGTTCGGTTTTGGTTTTGTAAGCCTAAAACTAAAAAACCGAACTAAACCGGAAAAAAACTGAGCCAAACCGGCAAAAAACCAAGCCAAACTGGTTTGAACCGGTTTTTATCCTAAAAAACCAAACCGAAACCGGTCAGTTTGAACCGGTTTCGGTTCGGTTTTTAATTTGATTTTTTTTTTTTATAAAAACTGAATCAAACTGAAAATGATCACCCTTAATTCAAATACATGACTGAACATGAATTTCAATATGAAATTCAAAGGAAAATACATTTATGTATATGTAGCGGGTTCTAGGTATTAGCTTTTTCCAAGTAAAGATCTAATTGTAGCTGTTTTATTCAAGTTTATTAATTAAATTTATTTACACATGTATTCTCAATCATATAATTACATTTAATTATATGATTTAAAATTTTATTTTAAATATAAAAATTATAATATGGCGTTAATTGAATTCAAATCACATTTCAAGTTGAATTTAATTTTACTTATAATTTAGTTCTAGACATGTTGTTATTGAATTTAATTCATTTAATCAATTTCCATAAATATTTCATCAATTGTATTGAATAGTTGACGTGTTGGGACCATATCACAGCCTTTCAATCTACAGTTTAGATGATTATGTAATGTTTTTTTATTTATTTAATTGTATTCACAGCAATCTCTTTCTTTGCTTACAGTGGAAGTGCAAGCATCCATATAAATCAAGCAAGAAGAAGCTCGAAATAGGTGAATATACACCCACCCATGATGTAGCTGCCTTTCAACCTCTACTCTTCGTTTTTTTTAATGCTGAAAAGAATGAGATAGTTAAAGCACAACCACAATTTTGTGCAATTATAGCTGGAATAATCCTTGTGTATTTAAACATTAATTATATCAGAAAAATATTTACCGAAGAAATCATAAATAATAAATGATTATTAAAAAATTTATCATCAATAATTTATATTTTGTTGATTTTTTCATCAATAATTAAGTTCATATTATCGATAGAATTAACCCATCGATGATTTCTATATTATCAGTGGAAATTTCTATAATTTTTCTCGAACTATCTAGAACTTTTCGGGAGACTTTTTTTATTGATAATTTTGTATGTATTTGTTAATGGCAAGTACTGTAATTTTTTTTCAACTCTCTGAAACTTTTCAAGGGACTAATTAGTCATTTGGCAATTTTGTTTGTATTTTATTTCATATTTAAAAAAAGTTAAAATAAACAAAATAGAAAATAATTAAAAGAAATAAAACTAAGATAAAAAAAAACCAAACTTTTATTTGTAATTAAAAAAATACTAGTTTGAATACAATTTCTTGGGATCCCGACCAATTAGTTAACATGTATTAGTTAATAATATGAAATAAATAAATTATTGATACTTAACTAATTTGTTATCATTGGTCTAACTCAAAGTTTTCTAGTCTATTTTTATAGTATCTTTAAATCATTATTAATTTTCTACAAAAATTTAAATTCTTCTAAATTTACTGAAATTTGCAAATTAATAATAAAATTGACAATTTAGGAAACATGCTCATTAAATCAGCCAAAATTTATTTAATTATAAAACAGTTAAGTTACAAAATCAAACTCAATTTCATCAAATGACAAACAAATATAAACTTTCAAATTCTTAAACAAACCATAATATGTACAAATCATACAACAAATTTCTATTGAAAAAGACTATAAAAAATAAACACACAAACAAACTACATATATAATCTCAAAATGCCAAAAAAATAACATTTAAAAAATGGGTTAAAATAAAAAAAATTGATAGTTTTGCTTATTTGATGTGGCGAATCTTAAAACAAATTGAACCAGAATAAGGATGCTGAGAAACTAAGAGTTGGAGTGACTAGATTTATGATAATAAAATATTGATTTATGATAAAATACAAGGGTGATGTGTGCTGTTTTTTATATAATAAAAAAAGATTAAAAAAAAGGGAAGAAATGAGGGAGGGAAGAAGGAAGGTCGCTCTGTCAGGTTATAACTTAAATATCATCAATGTATTCGCCAACGTGCATATTTCCTCAATAATTTCATAAATAATATCATTTTTTTCTTTTTATATGATTTATTTATTTTTAATTGAAATCCTCTTGATATTCCTCTATGAAAACTTTTCATCAATATATAAAAAGAGAAATATAGAAGAAATATTTCATTGGTAAACGAAGAGACTGTGTTCAAATTGAAATTGAAAACGAAAACCACTTCCTTTCCTCTCAAATTTTCCAGCAACAGGTTGTGACAATTTTTAATGTTGACTCAATTGACTAGGCTGTATACTCGATATATATATATATATATATATAAAATCAAAGATCAACATGGGAGTCTGCCAGATTTGAATTAATACAGTTCAACATGGGAGTCTGCCAGATTTGAATTAATACAGTGCCAACTTATTATTTTATAAGATGGGGAGAAAATCCTTACATAAATCAGCGTGGAGTGGCTGGACTTGGAGGCATCAGCATTAATTCGAGGTCCAAACGCGTCAGCCTCGTTAAAAGGGGTGCTAGCACTATTCTGTCGGTGCTTAATAAATCGCTGCTGTGTTTTCTTTTTTTAAAGACTTCCAGGTTTCTTTCTTCTTTTTCTTAAGTGAATATCTTAGTTAATTTGATTGTAACTTAATTATATTTTAAAATTAATAATTATATAAATCTTCAATGATTTTTAAAAAATTTAAAGTTATAATTTTTAAAAAATAAACTCAACACTGACCAATTAATCTACCCTGATCAATAAAAAAAAATTAGAAGCATGCATGGACTTGATATACTCAATGGCTAGGTCAAATAATTTTTATAATGTTGAATATTATTACACAGCTAGCTACAATATATATATAAAATTAACTCTTTGCCCTTGATAACTTCGGAACTAGACTTTTATTTTGATACCGATGCTTGGCTGAGTGGTTGAAAATACAGCAGAAAATTAGCAGAGCTGACGACGAGCTAAGAGCACAGGTTCTCGTAGAAGGAATTTTACTTCATGGATGATGGAACCTTCCATTTCAATATGAGTTGGATTATGCTATGTATTGAGTACTGTGCACCGATGCCTCATAAAAGGCCCATCCTGGTTTTATGAAGGCCGAAAAGAAGAAGAAGAAGAAGAAGAATAACTCAATTATTCAAAACTCAACCACTCGTTGAAATTCAATGCGGGGGCTATATATATTTGCATTTCAGCAAATTCACCCCAATTATTCAAAACAAAAAACCCTAGAGGACTTTTTTCTATGCAAGTTCAAGAAAATAATTCATTTTTCATGTTTTAATTTAAATAATTCATTTTTCATGTTTTAATTTATATATTAAAACAAAATTGGATCATAGAAGTTAAGGACGTTCAAGTAGAATCATAAACGAAATTAATGTGCATTTCAAATGTTTGGGGTTTAGCATCGATGATGATAGATGGAGACCTAGCCGTACTCAAAACTATCATTAATTAAGACCTTCAAATTCCTTCAAAAATTACTTTAATGATGTATATAATTTGTTATAAAAACTATTTATAATCTCACGAATGATTCATGAGGTTAAGCACTTTGTATGTATTTGATAATACAGTACAAAATATTTTTTAAAAGTTTTTTTTAATTAAAAATATATAAAAACATGAAATTAATATTTTCAGAAACTTCTATGATTGTTGGGTGGAATTAAGATATTAACCCCACCATCTCGAAACAAGAGGAAACTAAGCACAAAGTGACAATACACGAGGCAGGGGGCTAAGTCATCTCATTTAAAATACCATCCAACCATTCTTGTCCACCGACTATCTTCGCACCTTAAGAACCAATCACCACGAACCTTTTGGCCATGGAAGAAGACAAACTGCACCTACAATCTCCAGGGGTTCTCTCGATAATGGGACTTTTCTTCAAGAATAATAGTTGGGCTATGGACGACAAGATACAAAGATCATGACATGATGCCCTTTACTGTTCACATGTGTCTCTTGGAAATCTTGTTGGCGAAGCAAAGCGGTTCGTACAAGATCTGATTACAATTAAGAACCTGTTTAACGCCAAATCCAAGAATTAAAATATGTACCTACTGGAAAACCAATGAATAGAGACAATTAGATTCTTCACGATCCATATTCAGGACTGTTTTTTCTCGTTTAATATAGTTTTTTTCTGAATTTTAAATTATAATTATAGGATATGTTTAGTGTAATACATGCTCTTTAATTAATTAGTAAGAAAAAGGTAAGGAGGCCGATGCGATCCGACTCATGGAGTATTGTGCCTCAGGTTTTGCCAAATTTAAGGCAATCGTATGCATGCCTCGTACTAAACAATAAAATTTAATATTCTCCCACTCCCTAAATAAGTCCTTTTTAGCAGTCGTAAATTAAATGATCATTCAAAAGTCAAAATATAATAAATACTCTATTTTGTTTTTTTTACCCTTCATCGTATTCTAAATTTACTTAAGATGAAGGTATAAAGACATGATTATAAGTAGGAATGAGAAGACCAAACAATTAATAAATTTTAATTACTCTTTTATAAATTGTGCATTATTCTATTTGTTTTTTAAGTTAAAAAAATGTTTTTGTAAAAAATTGAATTGTTTTTTGTTTTTGAATTGTTTTGAAGTATTGAAATCAAAAATAATTTTTTTAAAAAATATTATTTTAAAATAAAAAATATTTTTAAAAATAACATCAACTGCAACATAGTACTCTATTGAATGTATCTAAATACTTGGAGAGGAATAGATCACCATATATAGCTAATTGCAGCTCTAATCTTAGTTTTTAATGTGTGTGTATATGTAATAAAAAGACATTGGATGAAACAGTTACATTAATTATGTCTATAACACGTACGCATAACAAAATGTTTTTCTAGATGGATCGATTTGTGATGTAAGAGACCAAGTTTCTCTCACTTGCAGTTCTAGACAGATATTGCACATGGAGTGTTGAGCTGAATGTAGCAATTCTATATATGAAGATAAATTCCTCGTCACCTCTTTGCTTCTTCAGCTAGTCTCTCCACGAGTCCACGTGAATGGATCCCACATAGGGATCTTCTTCTTCTTTTTGGCCATCTCATGAAGGGATAGACCCAAACAAAAAGGGTGCCTCAAGAGCATCAAAATCAAACAGTGAAAGGAATGTTAAAGGAAATTGCTTGTTGCCTTGTTTGTAGATATGGATATGGCTTCCACAGACGGTTTCAAGATCGATGGTAGAAAACGTTGTTTCCTCGAGAGTTATTATTCTTTTGCGTTGCGCGTGCATGAGTGTTGACAGAGATGCCATGATGTGAAGGTAATACAGCCAGGAGTGAGTTACAAGCATGAATTTGGGATCATTATCGTACTGAACTGAGTTTTATCGCATGCTGGGGCTCGCAGTACTTCAATAAATCATATCCTCGATCCCTCTCTCAATCTTAAGCTAATCACATTCTTGATCTCGACTTGTTAATGCGACTTTTTTCCCTCCTAATGCTGTTCATGAAGGAGTCAAGAGGCCAGCTAGTAGAGAGTCCATGAAGCATTTTCGGGCCCAGTGGTAGTTTCTTAATGCTGTTCTCCACTCCATCCCCATGTGATCAACTCGAAAGAATACAAAGCAAAAACAACTTCTTCTTTTTTATTAAGAAAACATTAAGTAGTAACCTAAGCAAGTTAGTCACACGACCGATTTATTAAAGTGATCGGAACATGTTTCCTGGTGCGAAGCTAACAATAGATACCATTTTGACCTTATTAAAGTTACCTGTCAGAGAATTACTTGATCAAATAAAGTAAAACATACCTTAGCCACTTGGAAACTTTTGTTTTTTCTTTCTTAACGTTGCCTCTTGGAACTAGGAAGCTGAATTTCGTTTCATCCTGATTTCTTAATTAGTGCAAGAAGACATCAGCATAATATATTAGGACTGACGAAATGGTTTAAGTTGGCTTTTATAGAAGAGAAAAGCTTTAGGAGATTGTATGCGTATATGAGTATAAATAGGTTATATGACAACATTTGGGATTGAAAAGGAAAGAAAGAAGATCCTTGCCTTCATGGTTCAAGGTTGTTTACATGACCTTGATGTGTCCTACCAAAGGCAAAAGTGGTTATGTACTTGCTATTTATGATTTTGAACTTTTTAAGGATAAGAGATTAGAAATTATAAATGCTTAATGTAAAAGCTATATGATCCATTATGGGTTTATAGATTATGTACTATTGATGATTATTATTGGACCAATCTCTAGAGTAATATGTGTACGAGAAACATGTTCACATCAATGTTGTATATTTTTCTTCTTAGTTGGTGACAAATAGATTAAATTTGAAAAAGAGTTAGTGCGTTTAGGTATACTCACCCAAAGAACGATGTTAGTATGTTAGAACCTAGATAAAGACATCTCCAGGTCCAATTCGAAGATGGTATTCAAGTGAGTTTTAGGGTCCATTGTGATAGTATATATGATCATGGTTTCAAACTTAATTATGATAGCACAATCCTGGTCTAGGTCATAGGTATTCGAGTGAGTTTTGGGGTCCATCGTGACTTTGGATCCAAATCTACCTGGGTCTAATTGCGAGCAAGCAAGCATGGTTGTATCTAGGAGTATAAATCTCAAGTTCATCGATGAGTATCTTTCAACGTGATCTAACAGCCTAATTTATGGATAGCAGCTTTGAAAACAAGGAGACAACATATGATTATTCAAAATTAACAAAAGAACAAAAAAACTAAGAGGTATAATATTTTTACTATATACAAGTTTATTGTATAGCCTCTCACGTCTCACTCTGGATCAGAGCAATGCCACTTTTTATTTTTATTTTTTTTGTCATCATTTTTTTTTCTATTTGAGTTGATCCTTTTGTGGTCAAGTTGGTGACCAATTGATCCTAATTTATTAAGGAAGAACAATATTCAAAGAGATAGGATCAAAGTGAAAAATATAGTGGCAATTTCAAATTGCATGAAAAGATAGCTTTGGTCCTTCTACTTTCTAATTAATACATTTCCAATCCCTTTAGTTTTCTAAAATTTACTTTTGGTATATAACTTTTGCATATCTCGTTTGTTAATCCTTGAGTTTAAAAAAGAAGAGAAAGAATTACTAGATTGAAGTGAAAGAGAGTGAAACACATCGATTAACACTGATTTCAATCACTAAAAAGGTCAATTATAGTGTCAACGAGTCACTCAATAAAAAAAGTTCTATTAAAGTTCACTAAAAACACTCTTCTTTTTTTTTTTTCTTTTTTTTCAAAAAAAATATAAATAAAAAGGAAGGCCGGCCAAATGCATAGGCCTTAGCTCCTTATTTATAGTCTAGGGGTGCTTGCACACGTGGGCCCTCACACCTAGCCTATTTTGCCCTTTACTTAGTTTTTTATTTTAATTTAGTGTATTATTTAAAATTTTATTTGAAATTTTTTCTTTGAATGCCATCTAGTAATTTGTGTTTTTTTTACTACAGTCATAGCCTTTTTTATTACATTAATTGATGGTTTTTTGTATAACCCTGCATGATTTTTTCTTTTAAAATATTTGATTACTTTTCTATTTATGCCAATTTTATTATCATATAATTAAATAAAAAAATATTTTTTAACAAAATAAATTTGTTAGACCTAGCCATATCATGTGTTTGGCGAGTTAATTCAAGTTAATCTAAAATGTCATTGTCTTCATATTTAAAAAACAATGTTGTGATGTTGTTATCTTGAATCTTTTCAAGTTAAATCAGGTTTTTACTAGGTCGATTGTGTCTTGTTTTAACTCACTTAATCAATCGGCTCATATAAAGTTAACTTCAATCTAATTGGTTTCAAACTCCAACCAAACATGGGACCAAACTCAACAAATTTTTAGTTTTAATTGAAACTCATTGTAACGTTAGCATTGCTTGCATCGACTTTATTTCATTAAAATTTAACTTTTGATTGGATATTTTAATCTATATCTGTTTCTCATCTTCACGATTTATTCTTTAGTTAGTATTAAAATTCTCAATCTATTTTACTAAACATATGCATCAAATTTTGCCTTCACCTTAATCTTGTTTTTCCCTTTGAGAAAATACATTAGCAACTATTGGGTATTGAATAATTACTATTTGATTCCAATCCCATTTTACTACTTTTTTTTAGTTCAATAATAGAGGTTATTGTATCATTAATTTTGCATGTCATTAATCGGAATGGAATTTTTCCTTCAAGGGATCTTAATAATGCAGTCTCATTATAGCTTTGGTACGTTCTGGAGAATATATTTCACTATATTTTAACCCAATATTCAAAGTTTAGAGCACATAAAATAAAAAGTAGAGAATAAACTTTTTTTTAATTATCAAATCTACTTCTTATAATTATATATTCCTTACGAAGCTTGAAAATTAATCCGATTTCCCTAAATTGCTTCAGGGGCATTGATGCTTCAATTTTTTAATTTTATTTTGCTGTTCATTAAAATAAGGGATAAATTATGCTCTGTCAAACTTTTGATAAAGAATATTACATCTTCCATAACCACACACATCAAAAGAAACTCTGCAGCACATGCGTTACATCTAAAGTAATAATTTTAGATATATACTGATTCTACAAAATGTTATGAACCTGGCTTGAATGATCTTAGACTGTATGCTGCGCAAGCAGACCACCCATCACTGAACGAACCCTTGAGCCTGAGCGGTGGTGCAGTTCACCGATAAGGGCTCCCAAATACGAAGTTTATTTGCCAACAAAATCGGTTGCCTTGGGAGGTTTCCGTTATGGAGCGGCTCGAGTCATGATTGGACATTAAACTTTTACGCCCAAAATTTGGCATTTGGTCCACGCTCCATAACACCCTAGGCTGCTGCTCTTATAGCCACCATGTAGCTACTAGACTGCTTTGGCTTCAGTGCCTCTCCGTGTTCCATTCACCCACGCACACACTTGCATCCGTACATCATCAAACTCCCCAATAATTGGACGGTCATGAGCACGCACCAGGCAACAGCGTGGCTCGTTTCTTTTTCCACGAAATCAACCGTACCCAAGGAACCGCGTGCTAGGTGTGGCTCTCTGCCTGTGCGATTATGCACCCAAGCATTAAAAAGCCTTGTACAATAACGAAGCACAGAAAACACAGAGGTTATTTCCAAGGGGATGCGTGGGTGATCAGGTAGGGTTTTTGTTCTTTTCCAAGAAATCCCAACCTGCAAAAATCAAGCGATTACACGAGTAAATGAAATGAGGATCAAGAAACAATGGAGGGATGACCCTCATTATTCTACACCACCTCCACCACCACCACCACCAGATCGTGTCTCATCAACAGTACACCAAGCGCCAACTGATGATCCTCTTTTGAATGGTATTATCAGAAGAGCATCTTTTATAAATTCACAAGAACCACATGACCGCTACCGTATCAGCCCACCATTTGTCGATGATACCAATAAGTTAAGTCCCCATTCTTGTGTTTCTCATAATGCACAGCTCTATCTACCCAAAAATCAACGGTCCTTTGACCCACCACCTGTGATGAGGAGCACAATCAACGCCTCCATTTGCTCTAACCAGGTTCATCATCTGCAAATACTTTTCATTCCTTTTCTTTTGATTCTTGAAGCTCGAAAACTTATGTTGTATAAGTTTGGACATACCTCGCTTGTCTGATGTCTTTAGCTGGATGCTTTTGCAGAACCCAGATATATTAGCAGAAGAAAGAACCAGTGAAGAGAAGAGGCTCGTTGCTGCAAATACCCATCAGAGGTTTCTTTACTATCCTCAAAACAACACAAAAAAAAATAGCATTCTTTCTTGTATCTAATTAATCACCAAGCAGTTTAATTAAACCCCATGATTTTTTTCTTGCTTAAATTTATAATCCCATATCGTGTAATATTCGTTGTAAGTAAAGACTGCTTATTTATTTATTTATTAGCTTTCTTCATCTTATTTATCTGGTAATAATTAAAATGTGAAGAATTTCAAGAAACATTATCAATTATATGCATTTTGTTAATTAATTGTCAGCTGTAACAGTTTTTTTTTTTTTTTTCCTGTACCCAGTACTACAATGGATAACAGCAGCAGCAGCAGCAGCAGCAGTAGCGCTGCAACTTCAGTTTCCTCGTCCTTACCTAGTTATGGTATGCATAACTGTCCATAACTACATAAGATCATACCCCAACTCTACCATAATATTATACTATAGACATACTTATGTGACATTGGTGATAAAACTATGTGCATATAGCTGTTATTATAACATTGATTTGGTTATTTGGTCATGTATTACAGGAAGCTGGTGTGAGGAAGAGAAAGCGTTCCCCTTAAAGAAAAGAAGGATTAGCTTGGAAAGATTCATAAGCACCAAAGAATCTAGCAAAGTGGACAAACAGAAGCGAAACAGGAAGATTGCCAAAATGTGGGCTAGCTCAGGAACTCATGAGGCTATCTATGGAGAAGAGAGAGACTACAATGAGGTTGAGATCAACAGTGATCAAGCAATAGAGGAGAATTTGATGACGAGGTGCACAAAGGTGAATGGGGCAGGATGGAGATGCAGCAAACGGAGGTTTGAAGGGTATTCTTTATGTAAGCACCACTTCAAGATGCAAAGGATGTACAACAGCCGTCGTCCAAGATTTGGTGGCAGTAAGAAGAGGAAGAAGGTAATGATAAGCAGTATCCTTGACCGGACAATGCCTTTGCTTGATACATGAAAAACTTATTACTAAACGGAGGTTCTCACTCAGTGATCATGAAAATGTATATAGTAGTTGAAGTAGGGTGTCATAAACAAGTGAACAAGAAAATTAGTTATGGTGATAGACAAGTAATCATAGAATGTCTTGATGTAGATGTCTTTTTGTCTCAGACATATGATCATGTTTCGGTGTCACAAGTGGAAAAGAAATACAGAAGTAATTTGCTTATTTTCCCCTGTACCATCCATGTTTCTCTTTACAAGTTGGCATATCCCTGGATCCAAATCAGACCAAGATTTTCTGATGCCTGCCCAGACAAGGCGTACGAGGTGTTATTTGCCTCGATCAATTTTGTTCTCGTAAGGACCCCAATTTTGTTGACGGATCGATCATTGATGGGTTCCATCTCTACGGAAGTTGGCCTAGTAATAAACCGGGATAGTTTGTGCTTTAGTGATCAAAAGAGAAATGAATCTTATTTGATAATTCGAAGCCAGAAATGTTAGTTCATGGAGGAAGCGCACTTCTGCATCAACCTTTTTCTAAGACAGGTGGGCGTGCATGTACTAGAAAAAGGAAAAGGAAAATAGAAGGCCTTAGGCCCTCAAGATCCAGTGAACCATTATCTGGGTCAGACCAAAATAAATGGATATTTACCTGCCTTCTCTTCGAGACGGTAGCTCTTCATTTTCATTAAATAATTATTCTAGACAGAAAACATTTTGTGAATATAGATGAAGGGAACCCCACTGAGGATTTCAGAAATAGCATATTAAAAATCTAATTAAGAAAATGCTTAATTTTGAGACCAAAAATAAGAATAGATTTGGGGCTTATACAATAAAAAAGGGCCTAAATCCAATCCAAATTGGATCAGCATTCAACGATGGCTCCCCATCCGTGGCCCCCACATCCTTAGCTTCCTTCCCATCCCCAGCTCACCTTCAAGAAGATAAGCTTCTTTACAAGTTGCAACCATTTTTTTTCCTCCATTTTCGAAAAACCAGAAACACTTAAAAAGAAAGAAAATCCATTCTATCTCAAAACCTCAAGAAAACACCACACCTTAAAAAACGTGATTTTCTTCAGTAATTCTCCCCAATCAGCATTTTAAAATATCCCATTTTCTTCCTTGAAAAAAAGAGAGCGTTATATATATAGAGGGAGAGGGAGAGGGAGAGGGAAAAGAATGTCAGTTTTAGCAGCGAATCCTCACGTTTTATACAGAGAAGTGCAGTACCACAACAAAGACCAACAACAACAGTTATGGAGTGGTGGTGGTGGTAGCAGTTTATTGTTATCACAAAGAACTTCTTTTGGGTGTTCTTGGTTTGATGGCAGAAACAAAGACTTGTGTAAAAAGAATTCAAAGAGAGATGTTAAAGTAGCAGCATCTTGGCCAGATATGACTAGGCCAACCTCCGTAGAGATGGAACCCATCGATGATTCTCACCATCTTGATAAGATTCTCCTTCAGGCTCACGAGCTTTCCCAGCCCATTATCATTGACTGGTATCATCACTCTTAATTTCATCTTTTGCAAAAACACCGTTGCTTACTCCTTTTATGTCCCAGTAAAGGATTTTTTTTAAGAAAATTATTTTGGTTAGGATGGCTTCTTGGTGCCGGAAATGCATTTATTTGAAGCCAAAGTTGGAGAAATTGGCTGCTGAATATGATACCAAGTACCCTCTCTTCCTCCATCTCCTGTGAAATATATATATATATATATATATATATATTATCTCCAGCTTTGGTTTAGCATGATTTCAATTCATAAATATCTCTGACTATTCCGAAATATCCTAGGCAGCCACTTTTATGACACCACATATTTCACAGCATATAGCGGCCGGTTCAACGGTGTTTTAATTTATTATTTTTTTTTTGAAGAAAATTAGTTTTAAATTCTTTTTTTAGTGGTTTTAAATTGTTTTGATAAGTAGAGATTAAAAATAAATTTTAAAAAATAAAATAATTATTTTATATATTTTCAAGTGAAAAATATTTTAAAAAATTATTTCTATTATATTTTTTTATCAGATTAAGAATTATAATAGTGTGGTATATATTTCTTTTTAAATTATTTTTTATTAAAAATATATTAAAATAATATTTTTTCATGTATATTTTTTTAATATCAATACATGTGGGAGAGTTATCCATATAGATCAAGCGCTAATATATACATTGAGAGTCAAATAGCTAGAAGAAGACGATTAAGAAAAATAAAAAATTAATTTAAAATTAAAAAAATAAAGCTAAAAAATAAAAAATAAATAAAAACACAGTTGAATTTCAAAATCAAAATGTAGCTATAGTCCATTAAAGACCCACACTCCATTTACAAAAATAGTCCATTAAAATTCTAATTTCCATCGTGTTTTTACTTGCTATCCAATTTTGTGTTAATTTGCTAATTAGGAAATAAAAAATTTCTCTCGTTGCCCCTCTCCATTTCACAGGTTATTGATAAAATGTTGCCATTTTAGTTGATTGATTTTTTCTTAATTATTGGTTCGAAAATAGAATCAAATTTTATTGCGTGGACGTCAACAAGGTGCCTCAGGCTTTAGTGAAGCGTGGAAATATATCTGTATGTTTAATTTATACTCTTGTCTCAGTTAGTTTCTTCACTTAACCATTGTTTAATTTTATTTTTATTTTTTGGGGTCCTTCTTGCCAGAAAATGCCTACCATTCAGGTTAGATTCACTCTTTTAATTATTTTTAGTATCTATTCTATAATTCACAAAAAAGGGTTGTTGTTATAAATAGGTAAAATATCGATGGATATATAATGACAGCACCATTGGGTCGTCATTGTATTGCAGTTATGGAAAGATGGAGAGATGAAAGCAGAGGTGATCGGAGGGCACAAGGCCTGGCTTGTGATGGAAGAAGTGAGAGAAATGATCCAGAAATTCGTCTGATATCTGTACTGTGCATAACGTTCTAGCCTTCTGTTCTTGTCTTCAATTCCCATATAGAAAGTCAGAAATATGTACAGTGGAACTCTTGAGTCGCTCCTCTATGGACTCCATTTACTCTCTAAGAAGAACCTGGCAAATAAAGAGGTAAAGCTTTGGTAGTAAATTGCTATTGTTTTTATTATTACTATCATTTGTTTCCCATGTAGTAAAGCGCCAAACCACCCTCAATTCTCGTCGCTTTGGCCGAGTGGTCAAGGGGGTTTCCCGGCGAGAGTTCGAGTCTCTCAGGCGACGTTGATGTCTTCATTTTTTTTAACCCAATGCTGCCATTTTAGCTTTCTGGGACTTGATATGATGCAAGTACGCGACAAAGAAAGGAAACGAAAAGGCAGAGTTTTGATAAATGGCAGCAGTCCAAGTTCAAATGATAGTAATAATTGATGGAGGGCAGCAGCCAGCCTCGACACCGAGCCATCTATTCAGAGTTTCTATTACAATTTTAGATCCTTCCAAAATCAAAAGAAGTTCTTCCCGTGAAATTCCACAGCAAAAAATATTCGAACACTACTGATACATGATGGAAATCTTCCTTCTTTGTCCAAGTAAAACTAAACATTATTTCAACTTGACAACGTCAATATCAAAGCCATTTTGGAAGGACTGAGAAGAGGTTTGCACATATCACGGAAGCCTGGTCCTGGAGTAATCTGTGACTTATGCCTGAGACTCTGGCCCTGCTGGTTTTGAGTTAAGTGGCTGAAGAGCCTTGACAACAATTGTCATGTTTGGCCTAAAGTCCGCTTCATACTGAACACAAAGTGCTGCAACTGCTGCTAACTGATATACCGATTAAAAAAACACACATAAATGAGCACAAAATACGAGGGAAAAAATAGAAGAGAAGAGGATTAATTGCAGTTGCATATTCCCAACATTCACTTTAACCTATTCTTTTTCCCATCACAATCGCAACTAGAGCCTAGCTACAAATCTGGACTGCATGCTTGATAAAAATAAACTATTGAGGAAAAACAACCAGGGGCAATAGCAAGAACCTTGGCAACTGCCTTTGGAGGGTAATCATTGTTTAGCTTGGGATCCACGCATTGCTTCACTTTATCCTCACTCAGTCTTGGCGTTGCCTGCAGCAATTACATTTCTGCTAAGTATAGGCACAAATGAAAGCAAAGGGAAAGGAGGCGTGCTTATAAACTGAGACATACCCAGGTAACAAGACTCTGCTGCCCTTTCGGCATTGTATGGTCTACTGGCTTTCTTCCTGTCAGCAATTCTAGAAGAACAACTCCGAAACTGTAAACATCACTTTTCTGAGTTATCTGCCCGGTCATGGCATACCTGAAAACAAACCATGGATTAGAAATGAGGGTGCAAAAAATCTTAGATATTGCAATGCAAGCATCAAGGAAGATAGTAAGAATATTATGGCAGAATTAAGAGTTACTACTACCTACTAGGCAACCTAAAGAAGTTTAAGCAAGCTCTTAGCATCTTGAAAGCAATAGAGAGCAGAAACGATGCCCATTTTGGTTTAGGACACTTCTCTACATTTAGACAGTCATTGCTTTGTTAATAGATGAGAGGGTGTATGTTGATGATTAGTAAGCCAAGACTGCAATTTCAGACAACAGGCTAGGATTAGAGAAGTTATGAGGCTTACTCTGGAGCATGGTAGCCAAATGTTCCCAAGACCCTAGTCGAATGCAGTCGAGCAGCAGTGTCAGAATTGGCATTGGACAGGTTGAAATCGGCAATTTTGGACAAGAAATCATCGAAGAGTAGGACATTGCTTGATCTAACATCGCGATGAACTATAGAAGGCTGAACCTTTTCGTGCAGATACTCGAGGCCTTTTGCAGCACCATAAGCAATTTTAACTCTCTGGTTCCAATTCAGAACAGGACCTGGTTCAGCCCCTTCTACGCCCTTCCTCCCTGCACCATAAAATTAACTAAATATGAGTCAAATTGCAAGAAGAAAATGAAACTAAGAAACATCATAACTGGAATTACCATGTAATACATCATGTAAAGAACCCATCACTGCAAACTGATAAACCAAGATTCGGTTGTTTGCCTCCAAACAATACCCCGTCAACTCCACAAAGTGCTCATGTTTAAGTCTTGAAACGACAGACAACTGCATGACCCCAGATGCAAACACTGAATCAAGATTTTGTGACCAGCACATTGTACGTATTTTACTAGAAAGAAACTTTCCCGATATCTAACCTGTGCTTCAAAATCAGAATCTGGTTCTTGTGAACTGCTGGTGTCTAGCTTCTTAATTGCAGCAGGCATGCCATCTTTTAACTTGGCATAAAAAACTCGCCCGTAAGAACCTTCTCCAATCAAAGCCTTGGTACCAAAGTTTCCTGTCATCCTATTTAACTCATCCAATGGTATTGATGGGATTTCAATGGGTAAGACCTTCTGTGGAGCTCCACTTCTGGCCTGATTGGCACCTCTTGGCTCTCCTCTCGCGCTGCCTACAATATACAGTAAGAATTATTGCGTCAGAAACTCAAGAAAGAAGAAACCCAGGTAATTCTCGAGAAAACATTGACGGCTTGTTCTGCTTGGCTGCTATTCTATTTGGCATTAAACTATACTCATTCTTCAGAGAAGGAATTGCCATAAATCTGGCATGCTATTATATCTCAATAATCGAGGCCAAGAATTCAAGAAAATTTAAAACCAAAATTGGAAACAAAGAATAGAATGAACTACCGCCGCCGCCATATATATTCGCTCCTTTAGGTGGGGCTGTGTATTGATTAGCCGGCGGGCCATGTGGTTCCTCCTCATTACCACCGCAACAGAACATATCAACTATTAGATTAATCTAATAAAAAACAATATCCTGCAATCCCAGAAAAACCAAGCCGTATAAAAACATGTTATCATGAACACAACAAAAACAAACAATCAAAGGTCCTTATTAGCGAATCAAAACCCATAATTAAGAACTATCTTTTAGAATAAATTACACCTATTTTGGTCATCCCTATTGGAAATATTTCATCGAAAACAATGCCAACTCCATAACATTATATCAATTTCTGCACAGTGGGCTACACTAATGATGTTGTCAGAATTTAATACGTGTTTGAACTGTTAATCTACATGTTTCTCAACGTTAAAATCAAAAGGAAACGGTAAAATGGTCATCATTGAAACACACATACCTACAAGGCGGAGATCAAAGATGACTCGATAGAGGCTGTCAATAAAAGAAGTAGAAATTGACAGACAGAGAGACAGAGGGGGGGAGATCTAAAGATGAAGAAAAATGTGGAAACAAAAGAGACAAAAAGAGATTAATTGTTGTTGTTGATGTTGTTCTGTTTTTGGGACTGAGAGGCACAAGGTTCCCTTTTGTGTCGCGGGAAATTCGGTTTAGGAAATTGTTCATCCGCTAGAACTAACCTACTTCTACGTACAGACGTGCCTTCACGTTTTGCATACATCTGCACGTCCCTTCCCATGCACTCTTTCTTTCTTAATTTTTAATTTAATGCTTACTCATACGGTCCATCTTCAACTCATCATGATTCTTTTTTTCTTCATAACAAATGATGATCATCAATCATCTTCTTCTTCGGAGACCTCACATCAACGGGTCATGGTCCATACATATGTAGACTTCGTTGCATAATTGTCAAATCTGACCTGTAGCCTATTCACTTTCTGAATTCTTAGATTCATACATGAATATGACTGGAGAATATTTTGTTTGTAAAACTTATTATAATTTACTAATAAAAATAATTTTTGATATTTCAGTTTGTGTTTACTAATTTTCTAGCAGTGACAAAAATATTTTGCGTTAGAAAATAATATAGATAAATAATACCTAACAATTTAAGTTTTTAGGTTGAAGTGATTTTTTGACATGGTATTAAAGTCTTGATAATTAAACGATCACAAGTTCAAATTTCATCATCCTCATTTATTTGATAAAAATTAAGCACAAGGTAGTGTAAGTTTGTGCAAGTTTCAAGCTTAATGAGTTTTTACTTGAGAATGCGTGTTAGAGAATAATATAAATTATATCTTAAAACCTCACCTAACAACTTAAACTTTTAGATTGAGATGGTTCTTTGATATTTTGGATAATTAGATCACAAGATCAATCGCATTTTTTTTCAAAACAAAAAATTTTCAAGGTTTTTTTTTTTTTTTTTTTTGACTTGTCCAGGTTTGGATCATAATTTTACTAGGAATTCATTAAGTTATGGGTCAACCCACTGAGTCACTTAGATTTCAACAACTCATTGTCAAAATCAATTCAAATTAAAACCCAATTCGGGTTATGCTATAGATTACGGGATCAACTATGGTTGTTCAATACCATGCTTTATGCTTGCATGGTGGATACCTGCTACTGCCATGTTCTCCAATTCCCCTTGGTTAAGGTCATGGGTCAAGGACTTGACTTAATTTGGCCACCTTTGTTTCTTTTTATAATATGATTGTAACAACAAATTCTGCCTCGAACAAGCTGGAGCAGAAAAGATTGCATGCAAGAGTATTCTCTTTTCTTTTTGGCTGCATAAAATAGTTGTTCTTCCATCCTTCTTTTAACACCTGAGATTTCGTTATCAACAGATTCGACCATTATCTTATTATTATTTTTCTGCCCTAGAAAAGTTCAGTGCTGATTCATGCCTTCAAAGGAATTTATCTCCCTCCTTTCTTAATTATACTTAAGATTAAGATGCACTGGTTTGAATCCATTAATGATTGATGAATATCCTAAATCTATTTCACCAAATGAAGAAAAAATTGCAATTCAATTACATAAAATAAAATAAATTTGATTGGAGTCATGAAAACTTGGATGGATTATATTTAATAGGAAGATAAGTACTTTAGTAAGCAGGAATGATTAGCTAGTTACTGTCTTTTCAAACTGACTTTCACTTGAATAGTATTTTAATGATAGTTGATATATTTTTTAATTAAAAATATATTAAAATAATATTTTTTTTATTTTTTTAAATTTATTTTTAATATTATCATATCAATAAAACCATAAAAATATTAATTTGAAATATATATATAAAAAAATTCTTCATACACAGTTTTAAAATGTAAAAACAAGGTTATTAATTTGACGGAGCGACACTGCACAAGGAGTCCAAACTATGAATGCTAAAGATTAAAAAGAGAGGTGGTAAACGTTGCAGGCTTGCAGGTACAGCAATTGATATTTGTAAGACATAAAAGGAGAGAGAGAGAGAGAGTTGATCTTTTCTTTCTTCTCACCTCAATGTGGGCATGAGGTACAACAACATAGCAAAATAGAATTCAGTACATTCAGTGGTATCCAAAATGTGTTGACTACACATGCATGAGCTGCACAGATCCCTCAGCCAGCAGATTTAACACCGAATATCCAGTTCTTACACTGTCAGCAGAAATCTGGCTCCATACAACCGCGCTGACAAAATGGATGCCAAAGACCAATCTCGATCATAAACACCAAGACAACTGAAAACACCAATCGAATAACCAAAGCTTCATCTTTGGCGCATTGAGAAACCCTGGTGTCCTCCTAAATTTTGTTAACTGTACAATAACCTTAGCATCAGCTTTCAATCTCATTCTTCTTTCCATACACGACCAGTAACCCTCAACTTCAGCTCTTTCCTATCCCCACCAGAGAAGTAGAGAGCCAAATTCCTTTGAATAATAAGCCCATCCTGGCTATCGCGAACTTTCCTGTGACTATCACGGATGCTCCTGGGAATTCCTTGCCATACCAGTTTTCGGCCATTGCCACCAACTTCTAAGCTGTAACTGAATTTCTTTGCTTCATTATCATCACCCATAAACCTTAAGAAGGCCATATAGACAGGTGCCATGCCCAGTTGGAAAGCCTCAAAATGCAAGCAGAACTGTCTTCCAAAACAGTTAAATACCTGCAGAGGATCACAAAATTCAGACGCAGAGTGATTAGCACTGCCAGCAACACAACTAACAAGTTAAAAAAGCATGATTAATGATTTTGAGAACAGCTTTCCAAGAAAAGTTTATTGTAACAGAAGATTATGATGCAACCATGTCAAAGCAGCATGTAAAACAGTGCTTTTACACTTCTAAATGCATCCACAGCCAGATAAACGCAAGAACCCATGAGAAGAAAGAATAAACAACTGCTCCAAAACAACCCAGCAGGAAGCATGCATGAATTATATCAAAGCCTCTTTCATATTTTTTTCCCGTTTCCTTTAAGGCATTTTTCTATTAAAGATTGAGTCAGCATCTAATCTCAACCCCCAGAAGAGAAAGGAAAATTAAGAAGTATGGCAACATCTTACACGTATGAAAATAAGTCTAGCATAATGCACAAATGCATGCAATGACACACATACAGATGAAGAACCCACAAAAAAAGTTAAGCAATCCAACTTTATCATACAACGTATTAGGAACTTACAGTAAGCATCCATGTGGCATTTTCAACTTCATGTGGATTTGATTTGACATAACGATGATTGAAGGTACACCCATCATGCATATCAACCTTGTGATCGTCCTTGAGATGGGCAGCAAGGGCAGGGATGTCACCAGTGACAGAACACTCAGACCCAGCATAAGGGCAGCTATATGGACGAAATCGACAGTGTTGCTCATGCTTGAGCTTGCTGTAGTATGGGAAAACATCAAGACATCCTAAACTCTGGTATTTGCAGGGCAGCTCCAATGATTCTGCAACTTTCTCCAAAGCCAAGCACCGGATATTTCCAAGATCATAGCGGCAGGTAGGGCAACAGTTATGTACTCTAAGCTTGCAGGCTGAACATAAAGTGTGTCCATTTGGGCACTGTAACAACCAAGTCACACAAGGAGGGGGAGTTAAGAAAATTAGTTATAATATTAAGCAAGTTTAGAAGATATAAAACACAAATGAAAAGGAAAAGACTTTTGTTAAAAAACCACCTCAATCCAATAGTTTAAACTTTTAGATGAGGTTTCAAAATATGATTTAGATTACTCTTCAACACATCCCTTCAAGTGAAAGCTTTTTAGACTTAAAACTTGCACAGGCTCAAATTACCTTGTGCTTAATTTCTATCAAATAGAATGGGGGTAGTGAGATTCAAACTCGTGACCGCTTGGTTAACAAGACTCAAACCATCTCAACCTAATAGCTTAAACTTTTAGGTGAGATCCCAAGATATGATTTTATATTACTCTAACAACTTTAAGTTACTGATTTGAAACAATGAACTGAATCTCCAAACCTAATTGACCTAATAAGCAGCAACAAGTTATTCAGTAAACCACTCAAGAGGCATTTTTTCCCTAAAATATTCAATGAACCAAATGCAAGAAGACAAAACAGCAAAGAGTCTTCGAACAGAAGTTCACATATCTTTGGAATATTTGCAGTAAAGATTCAATCAGGATTGGTAATCAAAAGTGTATATGGCTTTAGAGGTAACATCCATTCTAGCATTTTCATAATGCCTGTATATAGTATTTACAACTTGTGCTAATAATATTACATTACAACACAAATAATGACCATATCCACAAATCTGTAATTTTATGAAATATACTTGATGTCAGTAATAACCCATAAACAGGATAACATAATTGATTAACTTCCAAATTTCCTTTAAGCATCAGTTCCCTAGCAGTATTCCACCTCCCCAGGTTCACTAAAATGAGTACTTGCCAGTCATTGACATGATAAATGCCTTATTACGGCAATCTACAATCTATCTTAACTTTTTGAGATATCATAGGCAGTTTCCTTCACTATAACCTTGACAACTTGATATAAGTTTCAGCTATTCCACATGTTGAGATCCTGAATTAATCTCCTTCAAATATTTTTTTGGGAAGCAGTCTCAGGTGACATGTGATAGGTCAGAAACTACTTAAAAGAGCATGGAGTTTGCATGTTGCTTTAAGGAAGCGACCAGATTAAAGGAGAAAAATCCATGATAATTAAGAACAAACCTGATGAATTGGAGGATACATTAAATTTGTACAGACAGGACACTCAAGGAGTTCTTGGACACCATTGTTTGAATAAACCCCGTGCTTTCCACTCAGAATAACAGTACCTTTTGTAGGTGCAATGTTATTTTCTGATTTTGACGTCGCAATGTCACATTCTGCAACTAATTCAAGAACTTCTTTAAAAGCACTGCCCCCAGGAGCCATTGCTATTCCGAACTGGATAATGTTTTCCAATAACTAAAAAATGCACCACTTTCAACTCTCAGAAGGATTCACACTCCATTGACCTGTAAAAGAAATAAATATATATATATATATATTAATAGGGAAGCTATATCTCATGCACAACATACCAAATGTATAGTCTAAATTTGACCACTTCCAACGCAACAAATGAACATAACACTTTATTAGAAAGAAGTTACTGTGTTATTTGTTTTCAACTTAAACATGCTAGAAGGAATTTTGGCGGGTTTAGGGTTTTGAGGGAATGTACAGTAGCCTATTGCACATGGAGACCACTGGCCAAGAAATAAATTCAGTGTGTGCAAATTCATGAGTGTTTTATTAAAGTTTGTTAATTGGTTTTCCAATAGATTTCAGCTTAACATATAATTTTATTCTCAGCCCACCCCTTCAAAATCACATAAGATTTGAGAAAGCAAAAGACTTTTCTTCTCGTGAAAAAACAAAAAAACATGCAATAAAAGCATAAATAAGACATGAAACACCATTTAGAAAACAGGGCTTTTCAAACTTGTTGCCCCGTTATGCTATCAACCATAAGACATCTTTGGTAGCCAGAAGAAAAGGGAATGAAGAAACTTAACAGAATAAAAAATACATGTTACAAGCTAAATAATTGACAGAGAACTGTGCAGAATAACCTGACTTGATGAAAACTATATGCAGTTAGAAGAAAGTTTCAAATTGCCGAACATAATGCTTCTACAGAAATTCATCCACCATCATCAATGTGACTGAATCTCTATTTTAAGCAATATACGTGAAAATGCTAACAAATTAATCAGGGTTTTGCAAGAAACAACCTTCCCCGCCATGCATCCATCAGAGCAATCAAAATTAGTTGACCAAAGAAAAGGACGTAAATTATGAGCCTGAATTCTGCCTAAAAATGCCCATTTTACACGGACCAGAAAGCAAACAATCAAAATATGAGACGAGAATAGCAAATAAAAAACCCATTTCAAAACTTGGACCAATCAACCACTTTTATCAAATCAAGATTCCGACAATAAAATTACCTTTAATATTGAAAATACCCATCGGACCAATCACAAAATGAGACAAATAAAAATATGAAAGGAAAGAAACCTATTTTCCATATTAAACATACACATTCAATCTATATATCACCAAAAAAAAAATTAATCTTCCCAGCCGACTTAATCATAATCAGAGCCACCCAATCAAACACGAGCAACAATGAAACAAACAAACCCCATTTTGAATTTCCAAAAAGTAACCCAAAAGCAAAAACAAAAACAAAACAAATAGAACAAAAGATAGACCAAAACGAGAGATACCCAGTTGAGAATTTCCAAGCTCTTTGTTGTGTCTTTACATGTATAATCAAATTCAGACAACATCGAGACAATGAAATTGGGACGGAAAGCAAAACAACAAAATTAAAATTTAAAGAGAACAACCAAAAAAACAAACTTGACACACGAGGACTCCGCATTACCCGGATTTGGAAAACGAGAAGAGGAGGAGGAGTCTTGTTTGCATCGGTGTTAGACCGTAAATGGTCTCGGTCTGGCTTGGTTTTGTCTATTTATAATGAGTTCTGAAGATAATTCAGCTAAGTTCTTTCTCGAGAAAATATAAATAATAATTGAGCTCCTTCAATATATATTGGTTTCGTAATATGGATAAGCGCATATCAGTCCCCATATTATATAGTTGCTGACAAATCAAACACCCATCTTCAAAATCTTGCAAACTGTAGAATCTTGGGGTAAGATAACGCAGTATTTTAAAACGTTGATCTATGACTTGGGTGATTCAGGGCTTAGGCTGGCCGAGTTTAAAAAAACTAGAAGGAAAACTGATTTGACATAATCTTGGTCAATTCACCATTTCCATGATCTAAGATTTACCCTGAATTGACCTTAAGTCAACCCATTAGCTGAATTTAAAAACTATAGTTTAATGTATTTGTGTTCCTTGTCAATTTGCTTATGTAAAATAGTTAAATTTAATAGAATATAATATGCTAAATAAATAATTGTAATAATACACTTGTATAATATTATATTTCAAGCTTTCCATGGATAGTGTTATGTTTTCAAGGTATAAATTAAAATTCTTTTGTTGACTATATAAAATGTACAATAATATAACATAATGTTATTTGTAAACACTAAAAATATTGTTTTTGCATAGATGAACTTTTTGCTAAGGAAAAAGTAGGAAAGGAAAACATATAAAGAACCTCACCATTAATCCATTTTATATTATTGTTGGTTCTATAAAGAAAAAAAAAATCATTTAATGAAGCCATTCAATTTAACTTAATAGGTTATGTAAACGAGGATTTAGGGGACTTGTAGTATTATTTTTAATTATCTTTTCTTTTTTCTAATAAAAATTTTTAGTTAACTAGTTTATTTATATATATATAAAATACACTAATAATACAATATTAAAAACTTGTTTAGCGAGACTAATTCAATCCAATAATTTTAAACCTCGATCAACTTTTATAGGCATTCAAACACAACATTATTCCAATTTTATTTCGCTTAAACTCATCCTAACCTTATATTTGAATATTCTAGACGCGATTCAACATCTAAATGCATGAAAATTAATTTTGGTTTAAGTTAAGAACATTTTAATCCCTAAAAACCTAAACATTTTAAATCTATAATTGACTCAACACTTGGACATCTCAACACAGTCATGGCCCGATTCTTCAATGTTTTATTCTCTAATTCAAATCATTTTAGAGACAATCCAAAATTTGTTCCAACTTTAACCCCTTAAACACCTAAAATATGGAGTTAGCCTCCTTCATCTAGCTTGACCTCCAAGGATTCCCTAATCCACCTTCATAATAAGATTTTTAATGGTTTAATCTATCCTTGTATGATGAGGTATTTCTCTGATTTATCTTAGTATTATATCCTTGAATATATATTATTTTTTAATTAACTATTCATGCAATTTTTCGAGGTCGTCATTAGAATCAAACATGAAAAGTACACGACTTGAAAACTTGAAAGCATATTCAAACATAAACTTATTTTTATTTTTACGGTGAACAAAAACTGTATTTAAGCATGGAAAAATTAAAAAAGAAAAAGTTTGATCGAATATTATTGTTATTTCATTTATTAACAATTAAAATATTATTTTCAAGGGTTTTTTTAATAGATTAAAAAAAATCGACCGTCAAAACTGGTTTGCATTCTTTTGTGGTGATAAAAAATGAAGGGGATAAACCATGAAGGTCTCGGAGACATTGGCAAGAGTTTTAAGTGTAGGAACCGATTTGTTAAATCCCACAAGCCTGAGGACTGATTTGTAGTCTTTTTTAATATTTAACACGGTGGTGAAAGTCGTCGGTAGTTGACCAACGATTCTACGCGCCCGCAAGCTTTGAAATTGCTTATGTTACATTTATCTTGAGTTGGAGCTGACTCCTATTCGTCTCCGCAATAGGAACAGCCTCGTTATGTCCTCTCCACTGTGCTCCAACTTTCTTCTTGCATACAACACCGTTACTATCTCCAATAGTTGCATTTAAAATTTGATCTGATTTGACCGATCAATTTAGTAAAAAATCCGCTTAATTATTTTTAAAAAATTAAATAATATTATTTTTTTAAAAAAATTATCTTATTAATCCAAGTTAATTTTCAAATCAGGTTTATTAATAATATGTTTTTGTTTATCATTTATGAAGTTTTTTTCCGACCTTTATTCCTTTCTTTATCTTTTTACTTGTTTTGATTTAAAAATTTATTTTATTAATTTTTTAATTTTTAGATATAAAAAAAAAAATCATCGGGTAACAGCAAAAAAAAATCAAAAATTATTGATGGATCATATTGTAACAATTAAAAAAAATAATCTTAGTTCTTTCTAGGCATCTTGATTGTTTTTTGATCTACCATGTTGGCTAGAATAGATCATGATAATTTTTATATAGATTAATTTAAATTTAAGCTAAGAAACAAATTAGATCGAAATGTTATAAAGTTAATTATCTGGATAAAGTTTAATTACATCGCCAAATAATATCACGAGGCTTTAACAATTTACTTTTACATTAAAAAAAATTGGTCGACATGCATCTTATCGCAAACCAATCATTTAGTACTTATCTGAGTATAATTGTTACATTTAAGATAAGATCTAATCGGTGAGAAATTTCAATGTAGGAAAATTAATCTAAAGATACTATACATCACTATGAAAAAGAAAATCACTACTTTATGAGCGCAATAGCCTACCATTCATGTATTTAAGGGATTGTATTAAATAATAATATAAAGTTTATTGAAAAAAATCTTTTAACATTAAAAAAAAAACCAGACGACTTTCACATTGACAACATTGGTCCAACGTTCACCAACCATTGCTATCATCTACAGAAGATGCTCAGGTAGGTCCATTATTCAACATATTGCCGACTTATGTTATCATTTCACATACAAATTACATATACTCGTGATGATCCAATATGGTTGTTAAAAATAAAATAAAATTAGGTGATATATACTATTCATAAGCTATGGCACTGAAAACTACATGCAAGCACTCATAATTGTTTCCTATATATATATATATATATATATATATATATATATATAATTGCCATACATTTTTGTAATGCTTATCCACAGCCAAACCATACCATGCATTCGTCAGCTAATTTATCTCATATCCCTGTAGAGCCTGTGATAATATGTCTGAGTTGATGAATTATTATCAGCTAATTTACCTAAGTTGATAACATATATATATATATATATATATATATATATATATAATCGATTAATTGTCCTTCTCCCGATTGTCTTTTCTTGTATTATCCATCTTGATCTCTTGTCGATAAGGATGCTTCTTAGTCCACAGAGGATAGGGAGCATAAATATATAAAATGATGGATAAAATAAAGATGGGGTTGGTGTTTATGTCGTATCTCGTAGATTATGTGCAGCAGGTGTTACAGTAAACAGATTATGTAAATCATGAACTACTTGTAGAGCTAGGCTATTTTACAAGTTTCCCGTTGTTGGCAGAGAGGCCAGTTTTTGACGGGCTCGGAAAAATAGGCATAATATTTTTTATAAAAATAAATAAATATAATTAATATTAACACATACAAAATTTCGGAAAAATAATATTTGACCATAATATATATTAATGAAAATAATAAAATGGTGAGTTTTGCCTTCTGGGACATTGTTTGTTAGGCGAGCCTCGACTGCAAGGGGGCGGTGAGTCCCGGCATGTCTCATCCAGTCAGGGAGCTCATTCGGAGTTCCATCCCAAGGCATCTTATCGTTACCGATTTGTTATGTTTAGAAATATAAAACAATAATGTTTTTTTATATTTTAAAATTTATTTTTAATATTAAAAAAATTAATTAAAAATAAAAAAA
>Ga0325411_1000302_pt1 | contig 50228 bp, 22 predicted proteins | sample PopdelMetagenome_13_FD_206181 | JGI IMG/M metagenome (GOLD analysis project Ga0325411, IMG submission 206181) | Populus deltoides microbial communities from Bellville, Georgia, United States - Xylem-PdIQD-R4 | ecosystem: Host-associated > Plants > Phyllosphere > Stem > Wood/Secondary xylem... | reverse complement strand
GCTTGATGACAAAACAGTAGCAGAGAGGGACTGTGTCTGCTACTCAATGCCATGGCAAGGGAAGAGGAGCTATTTATATAGTTCATGGAGGAAAGAGAGATCACATGATGGTGAATGGGTAAAATAATATCAGATCCACGTGTCATGCTGGAAAGAGTGGATCCAAAATGGTCACAAATCTCTCAAGATGATTGGTCCACTTGTGCTTTTGTCTTCCCTTTTGTTATTTTGTACTTCGGAACTTGTATTATCGTTCCCCCTATATCCATATGCTTGGATTCCGAACTATCTCGTAAAGGGAAAATGGAAATTGCAGATGCGATAGGTCTTTCACTTCAATTTTTTTTTTTTTTATTGTAAGAGTTAATTAACACAGTTACACAAATTAAATGTACCTAAAGATACCACTTATGAGAAAGTTTTTTTTAGGGTTTTTAAGAAAAATTTAAATGTTTTATGCCAAGAATAACCCGTTTGTTTTTTTAATTTTAAAAGTATATAAAAAAGTTAAAGTTTTTTTATGTTTTTTTATTTTAAATTAATTAATTTTTTTTATATTATTTTGGATGTGCTAATGTTAAAAATAAATTTTTTTAAATAAAAAAATTATTTTAATAAATTTTTAAATAAAAAATATTTTAAAAAATAATCATTAACATACTCTCAAATATCCCTAAATTAAAGTGCCATCCTATTTACACTCTATGTCCATGCAGAGTAAAGTAAGGCTAATTAAAAAGTTCTTATACATCAACAAATTATATATATTTTTTTTCATTTTACTATATAGGGTCTAATATATACAATCAAGATAATACTATTAGATTATGTTTTTAAACTAGAAAACGGCTAATAAGTTCAGAGTAGTTCAAAAAAACAAAGAAGACTAAAATAGAAACCACCAATATTTAAATGTTGAGACGGTAAAAATGTCAAAGAAATAATAAGTTATTATTCATTCGTGAAACAATGACATAATTAGTCATGAGAATATATATATATATATATATATATTAACTATAATTAAAAGACATCAGTCTTTTACTTGGATTACACAATGTAATTCATAATAAAAAAAATTGATACTTTTAGTTTTTTTTGTTTTTATTTTTGTTTTTTTTTAATTTAGTTTGTTAATATTAACTTTTTTTTATTTAATTATCAAATTTTCATGACACAAATTTCAGATTTAACGGGTTAACCTGATTTTACGGGTTAATCCAATTAATTCAGATTTTTTTTTTCTTCATATATATATATATATATCATCAGACAAAGCAACCAGGTCCTGGTGCGGAGTCCAACATTAGCAAATTTGTCCATTGGTTGTGTACTAATTTATTTATTTCAATACTATCAAAACATTTTAACATTAAACAACATTAAAAAATATTTAACTTGAAGAATTCATTTAATGTAATTAGTTTAATTGTAAAAATTAATTATAAATGTTTATAAACATTAAGAAGAGATTGCAGATGGAGGGGAAAGGGAAGTAAAATCTTGTGGAGGTCCGTAAGGGGGGGATAATGATTGGACATGTATGCAATCATCTCCTTCCATTGCTAGTTTTTTTATAGTTCATACTTTGCCTCCATTTCGACCCTTAGAGCACTAATTTATTATTCAACCAACTCCTCAATGGCAGGTGATGGCTGACTTGTACCAGATTATGGGGTGCCTATGGTTGAGACACTACAACCTGACCTTATATCTCAGGTTGTAGTCATAGAGATACCATAAAATTGATCCTATTGAGTCCCTTGGTTGCTCCAGCTTGCAACCACAATTCCAAATCGTATTCTAGATGGGTTGAAGGGTCCTTCTTGTGTTTGGCATGCATACCAACGTTATATTGTTCCTACACAACAAAATAAACAAGTCAACGATATGGGTACAAAAAAAATTAGTCCAAATAATATAGAAAATGTTTAAAAGTTTGCTTATAATAAATGTCTTAGTTTAGCTGTCCACAAAGTATTACATCTCCTTTTGTCTATCCTCCCTCCATATATGTGTTTCCATGTATAACTCCATTCGAGTTGGCTCGCGTCTAAGCTATGTAACCTACAAAAAAATGATTAGTTAAATGTTATCACAAATAATAACTAGCCTTTTAAGAAAAATATTTAAAAATAAAATAGGCTCTTTTACTAGTGCCTTGCATGGTTAGTAAAAGAAAATGACCCGTCGGTATGCTTTCTAATAGAATTGTGAGTCTCTTTGTTTCTATTCGAGGACTCACTTCGTGAACGCCTCCTAAAACCTTCTAACGTGAAGAACTCTAGATATCTCTTAAGTTGCTCTCAATGATATGGTGAGATCTACAGTGATATAATGAGGTCAACAATTCTTCCACTTCTCAAATTCATCTGACTCGGGATATCTCTTAGTATAAGTGTGTGTTATACAAGAAATCACACAACCCAGTTCATAAATTCGTTAAACAAAATAATATAACAAAAAAAGATTATAATTTAACAAAAAAATATATACTTCACATGTTAAAATTTACTTAATCACACTATGATGTTACCATACTTGTCTTACCACTTTAGAGTTTGCCTCATCCCACCAAAATTTTGCTTTATATTTGTTTTTCTAAAATAATTAGTTTCTAAATCAAAAAAAACATTTTTTTATTAACTACAGGTGCATTTTTTATATGTATTATCCTTAAACTTCCTTCACCAAGCCTCAACCACAAGCATTCATTTAGGATTCTCATTAAGCTAGCTCCATTGAAACAAGGTCATTTCCATCGACGATTTCATCGTCAATGTTATCATTCATGCAACTTCTATATTTGTGAATATGAAAATCAATTAATTAAAGATTAATTTAATGTAATGTTTGAATATAAAAATTTTTCTTACATGCTTAAATATGACTTCTATTTTGCTATTAACTTGCCAAAAAACGATTTCTGGCAGATAGGACGCAAAATCTACGACCCGTAGTCAACAAGCCTCTTTATGAGCATGTGTCTCTTTATGATCAGCACCTAAATACATCGCAAGCTCAGGAACACTATTGCTTGAAGATGCAGAACCACTCTGTTTTGACCCTAAATTGTTCCTCCATATATAACTTAATAGTTAAGCATGTTCAATTAAATTCTCAATCTATGGTTTATGGTTTTTTATTTTAGTGCATCTATCCATTTAAAATAAAATTTGGCAGCACCTCCCTTATATTCGACCCCACCTAAAATTAAAAAAATATATATATAGACAACCAAGTACAACTAACCAAATCATCACCCTCAAACCAAACGCACATTTACTATGTAATCTTTTTAAGGACAAGGTTTAAGAGCAACTTTTTATACATTATGAACATAAGTCATGAGATACGAAATAATGTACCGAAAGACATAAGAAAATAACTACATCATTAACCATAAGTGACTAAGAGAGTATAATGTTTTCAAGCACATTTGTTTTTTTAAAAAATGGTCTTTTATACATTATCTTTAAAGAGCTTATGTTATGTTAACAAGAAGAATAGGTAAAAATATTAATGGAATATTTAATACCTTTAGTCTTGATAATTTTTTCAATGTAGTTCATCTACTCTTCATTTATTCTTTTTACTCAAGAAAATTTCTTAAAACGGTTCCACTATCCAATTTTGTGTTATTTTTTACAAACGGACTACCATGTTACCCTAATGCAAACATTCTTGTCCTGGATGTAAAGTTTAGCAGTCCAATGTATTGTTAAATGGAAATATGCTATCTTGTTAATCATTTATACCAATGTTTTGCCTTTAAAAGCAAAGAAAAGTTCTAGATCCATGTGGTGTGCTTGTGAGTTCTCACAGTGGTAAAAGAAGTTTGGGGTCATGCATAAAGCATCCTAGGGTTCGATAAGTCCCAATTATTCATAGGTATTAAACATAATTCATCAATATTTTAGGTGTTAGCCACCAATTTAATCTTTTTTATATCACTTTCATAACCTAATTTCACCCCAAAAGATCCAAATTCCCACATTATATGCAATGAAAATAAATCCTCAAAGTTTCATGAATAGAAACTTTCTAATTTTTATGATATTAATTTAAATTAACTTCTACATAGTCATAATTTAACTTTATATCATGCTTTAACATCACAATTCACCACCAATTTCAAAAATTAACCTAAATCTCAAAACAGAATTATAGATTTTCTAATTTCTAACACAAATAAGAGTAATTTCTAACACAAATAAGAGAGAAAACACAATTACATCATAGAAAAACACCTTACTAATGTGTTTCAATCCATCTTACCAAACCTTTTGAGCTCCTTTCCAAAATTTCACTCTTTTTTTTCAATTGAGCCAACTTCATGTCTCTATTTTTTTTTTAATGATGATATAATTGAAGAACAAAGAAGAAAAAATGATAACCAACACATAAAAGGGGAAAAATGAAAAACAAAAAGACAAAAATGAAACATGTACATAGTAGAGGCCAATAGGTGAAAAGAAATCAAACCTGGAGGAGAGAAAGAGCTCCGCCTAGAGGACAGAGAAAGCTTTAGTGTAGTAAAGAGAGAGATCACTCATGATGTTTAAGGTAGAAGAGAGAGAAAGAGGATAGAGAAGGAGAAAGATGAGATTGAAAAGGAAATATTGAAAAGATAGGGATTGTCTTCACATATCTAGGTTTTAACTTACCAATGGAATCTTTCATCGATGAGTCCATCAAACATTAACCACGTCAGCACATCAATGATGGTCTCGCTAACAGAAGATTTTAAGCCCTTCGATGAATTCGTCGGTCATTTCAAAAAATTCAAAACTCTTTTAAACACCATCAAATTCACCAAAAAAATTTCATATATCGGTATATTCGTCGATGAATCCAACCCCCTAAATTTTTGCCAAACTCTTTATAACTATCTAATATTTGTAGATTCAATTGGTAAATCCATCAGAGAATTAAGTTCCTAAATTCTTCTTTATAATTCTTATATGTTTTTAGATTTAATGGTAAATTTGTTGATGAATTAAAATTCTTAAATTCATCCCCAAACTCTATGTAAATTATTCGACGATATTATTGTTTGTTAGTGAGTTTGCTGGGGAGCATTATATCACCGACGGATTAATTTTGGTTCGCTAATCCATCTGTTGGTTGACATTCCTAAATTCTTCCCTAAACTCTCTTTAATTCTATAATGATTTTATCGTCCATTAGTGATTTTATTGGTAAAGTTATAGTGGTGATGGAATCACCAATGGTTAGTTAATAATTTATTAATTTGGGGAGGGGGGGAATTAAAGCAAACAAAATCTTAACTACTAAATAATATGATAAAAATTAGTCATTAATTTAATCTTTAAATCTAAATAGCAATCAATAGCTCTGTTATTTTGTTTTTTTCCCTTCATTACTAAGTATTGTCATCTGCTAAGGGGGTGTTTGGGAGTATGATTATGGTTCAAAATAGTTTTCGCTCGGAAATGCATCAAAATAATATATTTTATTTTTTTAAAAAAAATATTTTGACATTAGCACATCAAAACAATCTGAAAAAAAAATAATTTTAAACAAATCAAATTTTTAGGAACACGGTTTCAACCGCGTTTCCAAACACTGCTTATATCAAATTCAATCCATTAAGATCAACTGACTAAACTTCAATAAAGAGCTCTTGTGTGTGTGTGTGTGTGTGTGTGTGTGAGAGAGAGAGAGAGAGAGAGAGAGAGAATAACAATAACATCTATAAAAATATAAGGTAAAAAAAAATAGCTAGATAAATTAAATATCTCAAATAAAAAAATCATATCTAAATTTATAAAGCTTGGATATGATATTTTTGAAAGAAAATATTAAAATAAGAAAAAGAATAAAAAAATACAATGATAGCCAAGAAAAAAAATCTAAGGAACTCTCAAAATAAGGGAAATGAAAAAAAAAAAAGATGACATAATCATCCGCAAACTAACTTTTTGTTAACAAAAAAAAGGGAGGTATATTTAGTCTTTTTTAAAGATTATTTATATTTTTATATATTAAAATTATTTTCTTCAAGAACAAATATAAGAAATAGAGTCCAAAAGTACATAGAAATTATTGGTTGAGTGACGTCTACAAGTGCAATTTTAAGATCACAATTCAGCGGTAGGTGTATTTTCTTATTGTTACTTCGTCTAGAAAATATTCGTATATAGATCTCTAGTATTCATAAAGTACCATAATGATTTTGAAAACTCAATCCAAATAACACTCCAAATAAAAAAAAATAGGTTAAACATCTTGCTAATCTAGGAGTACTTAATAATTTGACAGGTTTTAAGACATGTTTGAGAGTACATGTTGAGATTTGATTTGCTATAATTTACGGAGCCAGTTTTGATAAAATATTTTGAGTTGATCTCAATCTCTTGTAATCCCACTTTTACAGGCACAAAATATTAACCCTTTAATGTACAGTTTCACAGGCATATACATGTGTATATAATCGTTGTAACATTGAATAATATATTTATTCAGAAATATATTCTTTTCATCTTTTTAGTTTATTTTCTTGGTATCAAAGAGTTAATCCTAACGTCTCTACCAAGCATCCGTAAATTTGTTTTTTCCATGGAGGATAGTACTGATTCAACAAATGTTACCCAAAACACTACTCATCAGAACATGTCTTTTTTTTTTTTTATCATTGATTCATCTAATCCTTTTTTATCCATGCCTCAAATCATCCATGTATGATTCTTGTGCCAAAAGTCATTGATGGAACTAACTATGCTATGTAGAGACTTTCCATGTTGATAAGTCTTTGTGCCAAAAACAAACTAGGATTCATTAATTGGTCTATACCTACACTAGGTGAATCTAATCCTAAATATTCATTATGGCAACGATGCAATGATATGGTTCTCTCTTGGATTCTTAACTCTTTAAATCAAGAGCTTGCCAATAGTGTCATTTATATGGAAACTCCCTCTGAAATCTGGTTGGATCTACAAGAACGATTCTCAAAGGGTGATTTCTCATCATTATCAGATTCAGCATTCCATTGTGGAGTTAAAGCAAAATCAGGATTCATCTTCATATATTACACCAAGATAAAAACACTATAGGATGAGTTGAAAATGTACAGTCCAGCTATTCAGTGCACTTATGGCGGACTCAAGCAACTGTCGAACAACGAAGAAAGGGTGAGACTTGGGCATTTTTTTATAGGTTTGAATGAGACCTATTTAGCTGTTAGAGGGAAAATCATGCTTACGCACCCTTTACCAACTGTTAAGAAAGTATATTCGCTTTTACATAAGGAAGAAAAACAAAGAGGACTAGTTAAGCACAAGATTACTCAACGGGTTTATGCCATGAATGTCAAACGATCAGACTCTACTTCACAACGACAAGATTTCTCTCGAACTTGGACGTCTGGCTCATCAAAGATACAAGGATCTAAGAAATGACATCATTATACCTATTGTGATGGAACTACAAATATAGTAGAGAGATGCTTGTATTTGATTAGATTCTCTATTGGCCATAACCTTCATGATAAGGATGTTTAGCCTCAAAATCAAATAAGAGTTAAATCATCTCATACAAACACCAAGGCTGCCCAACATTCTGATCAACTTCTTCAATTCACTCATAAAGAGTTCGTAAAAATCAAAGCCTTTTTTTCAAAATGAAAAATCTGTTATCTCGGCCAATTATGCAGGTAACTCTACTCCATTTTGTTCATCATCCACATCTTAAAATTCTGAGTCTTTTTAATGGATTATTGATAGTAGTGCTAAAAATCATATAGCTATTTCAATCACTGATAAAGCCATTGTTCCTATGTTTTCTCAAGTCATCTTACCAAATGGTTCTTGTGCAAAAATCACAAGTGTTGGTTATGTACATATTACTCAAAAACTGCATGTCCATGATGTTCTTTGTGCACCCTTATTTCATGTGAATTTTCTTTCTGTCAGTCAACTCACATCTGGCCTTAATTATTCCAATCACTTCTTCCCCACTTTCTGTATATTGTAGGACCTGGCTACAAAGAGGATGATTGGCTTGGGAAAGCAGAGTAAGGGACTATAGTATCTTATGCCACAATCAGAGTTACATCCACCTTTACCAACCTCCTATCAAGTCTTTTTCGCTTCAGAAGCTATTTGGCATAAAAGACTAGGACATCCATCCAAATTGCCTTCTCAGTTTCTGTCAAAACTAATTCCATCTTTTGTTTGTGATTCTCAACATTCATGTGATGTTTGTTTTTTGGCAAAACAAACAAGGTTATCTTTTCCTATAAGCTCTATTCAAGGTACTCATTTTTTTTTATCTTATACATTATGATATTTAGGGTCCACAAAAAATTGAAACACATTCTGGTGCATATTATTTTTTAAGTATTGTGGATTACTACACCCGCTTTACTAGGATTTCTCTGAAACACAAGGCTTGTTAAAATTTTTCATCACTTTTGTTCACACTTAATTTAATGTTTAAGTTAAAAGTATATGGAGTGATAATGGCTTGGAATTCACCTCTTTAAAGCCACTCTTCTCTACTTTTGGCATTATGTTCCAAAGTTTATACCCACACATACCTCAACAAAATGGTGTTGTTGAACGAAAACATAGACACCTTCTCAACGTTGGGCGTGCCTTGAGATTCCAAGCCAATTTACCATTGAAATTCTGGGGTGAAAGCTTACTCACTACCACTTATCTCATAAATCAACTTCCTACCCCCGTTTTGAACCACAAATCGCCATATAAAATTTTATATGGCAAACCACTCACATACACACTTCTACATGTTTTTGGTCATCCCTATGATGTCACCAACTTGCAACCTTTGGCTAAATTTTCACCAAGAGCTTGTTAATATATTTTTGTTGGATATCCTTCTAGCCAAAAACAATATCGAGTTTATGATCTTACCACTCGACAATTCTTCACTAGTTGTGATGTTGTTTTCCATGAAAATACATTTCCTTTTTCAACTCCCACTCCATCCAATTCTTCACCTCCAACCTCTCTACCAACTGTATCTCCTGACTTCAATGATATTCCAATTCCAATTCCATCCTCTACCTCTCACTCATCACCCGAGACATTTGTCTCTCATTTATCTCCCTCTTCTCATGATTTCTCACCATCATTATCAAACCTAACACACACTCTTTTCATTATCTTATCCTTCTTCAAAACCAAACACATTTACTCTTGTTCTTCTTCACAACGATCAACCTCAACAACCCCCTATTCTTTCCTGTGACTTTCATTGTGGCCAGGTTGATATGTCATCTTCCTCTACAAGCATGCAAGTCATCCTCTTCTCGATCAGGTACCAAATATTAGTTATCCAACTTTATCTCCTATCATTCATTATCTCCTTCCCATTAGTTATTTATTAACATCATTTCTAGAACTCTTGAACCTATAACATATAAATAGGCAATATGTGATCTAAAATGGTGTGAAGCAATGAAAATTAAGCTCACCACTCTTGAAAATCAAAAGACATGGTCTCTGGTTTTGTTTTCACCCAACTATCATCCCATAGGCAGCAAATGGGTTTTTCAAATCAAGTATAAATTAGATGCCTTAGTGAAACGGTATAACGCATGTTTGGTAGCTAAGGGATTCATTAAAAAAGAAGGCTTTGACTATTATGAGACTTTTGCTCTGGTTGCTAAGTTAACCACAATTCATTGTCTTCTTGCCTTGGCAGCTGATTGAAATTGGCCTTTTTTTTTCAAATGGATGTCAATAATGCTTTCCTTCATGGTGACTTACATGAAGAATTGTACATGATTCCACCACTAGGACTTTGTCAATAAGGGGAGAAGTTTGTATGTCGACTTAATAAGTCCCTTTATGGACTCAAACAAATGCCTAGAAATTGCTTCTCTAAGTTCTCAGAAGCCATTAAAATGGTTGGTTTCTCTCAATCACACTTAGACCACTCTCTTTTTGTGCAAGAAAAAGGCTCTACTCTAACCATGGTTCTTATTTACATGGATGATATGATCATTATTGGAAACAATGATAAAGTTATTCAAGATATCAAGTTTTTTCTTCAAAACATTTTTTACATAACATACCTTGGTAATCTCAAGTATTTTCTCAGTTTGGTAGTGGCAAGATCAAAAGCTGGGATTGTCATATCTCAGCGAAAAAACTCACCAAAAATTCTTGATGATGTTGGATTATTTGGAGCTAAACCTATTGACTTACCCACAGAACAAAATCTAAGGCTTAGAAATGTTCAAGGTGAATTATTGAATGATGCTTCACACTACAGAAGATTAATGGGACGATTAATCTATCTTACAATTACTAGACCAGATATCATGTATTATGTGAACATCTTAAGTCATTTTATGCATGCACTAAGGAAACCTTATTGGGATGTTGTTTTTCATATTATGAGATATTTAAAGAACAATCTAGGGCTCGGCTTATTATTTTCTTCCAACAACTCTCTGCAACTATGGCTTATTGTGATGCAAATTAGGCAAATTATCCTATGACAAGAAGAACTACATCAGGTTACTGTGTATTTCTTGGAGACTCTCTAATTTCATGGAAGATAAGAAAACAAAAAACAGTCTCCAAGTCATCTGCTGAAGCTGAGTACAGGTCCATGGCTGCTGCAACATGTGAACTTACTTGGCTTAGATACTTGTTTAAAGATCTACAGGTTTGTTTGAAATCAATTACATTATTCTGTGATAATCAAGTAACACTTCATATTGCTGTAAATCATGTATATCATGAACATACAAAGCATATCAAAATTGATTGCCATGTTGTGAGAGAAAAGATCCAAGTAGGTCAAATTGTTACAAAATTTATCCCCTCCTATCTTCAACTGGCTAATATCTTCACTAAGGCCTTAAGAAGAAACATTTTTAAGAAATTAATATGCAAGTTGAACATTCTCAATACTCATATTCTAACTTGAAGGGGAGTCTTGAGATTTGATTTTTCATAATTTATGGAATCAGTTTTGATAAGATATTTTGAGTTGATCTCAATCTCTTGTAATCCCACCTTTACAGGCACAAAATATTAACCCTTTAATGTAAGGCTTCTCAGGCATATACATGTTTATATAATTGTTGTAACATCGAATGATATATTTATTCAGAAATATATTCTTTTCATCTTTTTATTTATTTTCTATGCGGTAGCTTCTGCTTTATATGTTTTTTAAAAATATTTTTCATTTAAAAATATATTAAAATAATTTTTTTTATTTTTTATATCAATATATTAAACTCATTGAAAAATACTAAAAAAATTAATTCAATGTATTTTCAGGGCAAATACATTTCTAAAATACACCTAAACACAGTTACAAAAACATTGCTAAACAGGTTGTTGGATTCACCTCTAGACTTTGTTATTGTTTTACTGCTCGATGGATTATAGGCTGTCATTATCATGTAATTATGTATTTTGTGGGCTTTTAACCCCCTTAGTCTACGGGGAAAATAAGTAAATTTCTTTGTCTTTCTTTTAATTTCTCCATAGCACAAGTTGAATATATCATGAAATTACCAAAGATCTTTTAGATATTTAAATAAAAACAACCACTTGCACTTCAAACAAGAAACTCTTAAAAAAACTCTGAGAGGTAACTCAACTGGTCAGGTCTTGGGTTTGCTCCCTAATAGTCACGAGTTCGAGTCTTCTCAAGGCCACTGGAGACTTACATGATCATTAACTTCAGAGCCCGTGAGATTAGTTGAAGTGCGCGCAAGTAATTATGTAAGATCACTTGATATCATTTGTAAAACCTAAAAAAAAAATGGCAATATGATAAGAAAATAATTTCCCAAAAAATACATATAAATTATTGGATGAGTGAGGTCTAAAAGTGCAACTTTAAGATCATGATCCAACTATAGATATATTTTTTATCATAATTTTTTAATGTTATTTTGTCTAGAAAATATATAGATCTCTAATCTTCATAAGGAACAAATATAAGAAATAAACTCAATATAATATTTAAAGTGACTTTGAGTAAAAAAAATAGGTTAAACATCTTATTAATCTAGGAGTATTTGATAGTTTGACGGGTTTTAAGACCTATTTGGGAATGCGGTAGCTTTTGTTTTTTTTAAAAAAATAATTTTTACTTAAAAATGTATCAAAGTAATTTTTTTTGAATTTTTTTATATCAACACAATAAACTCATTGAAAATTACTAAAAAAAACTAATTCAATATGTTTTCAAAACAAATATATTTTTAAAACACACCCAAACAAAACTAAAAACTCAGATCACTGCTAAACAGGCTGCTGGATTCACCTTTAAGCTATGTTATTGCTTCACTGCTCGATGGATTGTAAGCTGTCATTCTCATGTAATTATGTATTTTGTGGGCTTTTAACCCCTTCTATACAAGGAAAATATGTAAATTTTCTTTATCTTTCTTTTAATTTCTCCATAGAACAAGCTGAATATATCATGAAATTATCAAAGATCTTTTAGATATTTAAATAAAAACAGCCACTTTCACTTCAAACAAGAAACTCTTAAAAATCGTGTAGAAATCTAAGTCACTCGCTCACAAATAACTATGGATATCTTGCATATTCTCGACGTGGCTCCCTTTTCTCTCTTATTATCTCCCATTTAATTATCGAGATCATTGCACTAACAAAATATAAATGTCGAGTGAAATTATTTACAATAGTACGATCACTTGATTTTATTCATAAAAACTTTAAAAAATGGCAATCTATAAGAAAGAATTTGCCCAAGGTTGTTTGTATTTTGTATTTGAAACTGTGTTTGGATGCGTTTTAAAAATATACTTGATTTAAAAAAAATCAATATGATATTTATTATAATATATTTTTAAACAAAAGAACACTTTTAAAAAAAATTATACAACACAATTCCAAACATACACTAACATAATTTCCTTTTCTTCTAACACTAAAGTAATTATAAGTATAGTGAAATCTTTAGTTCTTTGAAACAAGTGCTGAATTATTGATTTACCTTCTTGTAATACATAGAGAGCCATAATTAAGTTACACGCAATTGATGAATATTTTCTGAGCTGATCGGGTTCCTCTCCAGAAAACGAACGAACCGCACACAGGAATTAGTTTTCTGTATATAGAGAAACAAAAGCAATCCAAGTACCTTGTATCAAGAACGTTTTTTCCTTTAAAGATCAAGAAAAGGGAGAGAGAGCATACCCTTTATTCCTTTGCCCCTTAAAGGAGGATTGGCAACGCCCTCAATGTTGATCACTGTCAGTGTCTCTCTCGGCTGGTTGTCACGTCTCCTCCTTTTTGTAAGAGGGACACAATGGAATGAGAATTCGAGCAGACGCGTTTCGAGTTTTGATTGGGAAGCTGCAAATAATATTCTCTCACTCTCTTCCCATGGTGATAAGGATTCCCATGGTGATAATGAACCCATCCTGCATCAAATATCAGGCTTGCCGTCTACGAAAGATGCATCATCTTTCAAGAAAGAATACTCCAAAAGGTTCGTTCTCTTGTGAGTAAATTTTGAACCATTGGAGTTTAATCTCGTGGCCCTGTTCCCCATCATTCTTGTTGCCCTAATAACCAATGAGAAGAAACTAACAGTGGCATGTTTACTTGATGAATTTAAGGTTATCACTAGGGATGAAAAATGTACCTGCCTGGATATGCTTGGATATTGTAGGTGTCAGAGAATAATATAAATTATATCTTAAAATTTTACCTAATAGCTTAAGCTTTTAGATTGAGATGGTTCTATAACATGGTATCATAGTCTTGATAACTAAACAGTCACGAGTTCGAATCTCATCATTCATATTTATTTGATAAAAAATTAAACAAAAAGTTATGTGAGCTTGTACAAGTTTCAAGTTCAAATGACTTTCACTTGAAGAGGTGTGTTAAAGAATAATATAAATCATATCTTAGGATCTCACCTAACAGAATAATATAAATTATATATTGAGACTTCATCTAACAGTCTAAGTTATTATATTGTATTAGTTTTTTGACATGGTATCAGAGCCTTAATAATTAAACGGTCACGAATTCGAATCTCACCATCCTTATTTATTTGATAAAAATTAAATACAAGATAACGTGAGATTGTGCAAATTTCAAACCCAAAAAACTTTTACTTTAGGATGTATGTTAAAGAATAATATATTATTAGTTTAAGTTATTAGATTGAATTGAATTTTTGCGATAAGCTATTTGGTTCAAATGGGAACATTGTGTTTTAGTTTAAAAGCTTAGAATATTAAGGTTTTATTCAACAAAAATCATAAATTTTTACTTTTAAATTCTAACTCGTATATATCACCTTTAATTATAAAAAGATATATGTATTATTTTAAGTTTAATCAAGAATAATTTTTAAATCATGACTCAAGGATAAGATTTAATTTTCATTAAGTTGTGTAAAATGTATTTCGAATTATATATTCATTCTTTGTATAATATGATATTATTATTTTTTTCTTGCAACATGCATGTGGACATATTTCAACATATTGGAATATAAAACCGAAAATATATTCTCTTTTCCAACGATCAATAATTGTGGGAAAGTTGAATTCTCCGAAAGTTAACTCGAAGGTTGCTGTCTTGCAGATATATATTTCCACATAAATTCTTGTCGAAGCATCGATTCTGCCGGTCTCTGCTAGAATATCATTTGTATGGGACTATGCAACCTGCCTGTGCTACTTTTAGTAATAGCAAAGCTTCCCCCAGAAACTCTATCATTGAGATGAATATCATAAGAAAATAAACCTTGAAAACGGAATTGCTGATGGAGATGCACCTTTTACTATATTGAGCTTCTTGCAAGTAGTGGCTGATATATAGCGTTTTTATCCTGTGGTGTTGATTCCTCATTAAAATATTTTTTATTTGAAAATATATTTAGATAATATTTTTTTTATTTATTAAAATTTATTTTTGATATTAAAATATCAAAACGATTCAAAAATATAAAAAAATAATTTTAAAAAATAAAAATTTTAAAAACACACAACCAACCAAACCAACTTGAAATGATAGAGGAAAAATTAGCTAGTGTTGTTTATAAATATTCAAAGAATAAATTATTGTTGGATGCCTAAAGCAACTGGAACACACATATATTTCCGGACACTCGTATCCATCACCTCATTATAAGATCTTGATTTGTTTGATTTTGTATTTTAAAAGTATTTTAAAAAAATTAATTTTTATTTTTATTTATTTTTTACTTCATATTAATTTTTTTATATTTTTAGATTATTTTAATATACTGATATTAAAAATATTATTTTAATATATTTTTTTATAAAAAAACATTTTAAAAAACAATTAATACCACTGTTCTAAACATCGCCTAGATTCTAACCTATCTTTAATGAAGAAAACAAATATTGATAAGCAATTATGAAATTTAATTGGAGAGAGAAATTAAAGCAGAAAATGTTAAAATTATGTTTTATCAAATTTTATTTTATTTTTGATATCAACACATCAAAATCATTCAAAAACACTTGAAAAACATCAATTTAATACTTTTCAAGTAAATAATACTAATTTGACAACCGAGTTAGAACATAAAAATAAATACTCACTTGATCACAAACATCTCAACTACAAGATCGGTTTAATAATTTTATCATGTAGCTTTGAATTTCTTTTCATTTTTTTTAAATTGCATTGTTGATAGTAGTGCAACTTCAACAATTATAAATTTAAAAGAATAATTTAAACTATATTGTTGAAAATAGCATGAACCATTAAACTGTTCTTACTTTTTTAAATTATTTTGATATTGAGATACTTTTCAGAAATTTGCTGGGAAAGGGTTATTTCGAAAAGGCAGAGGAGAAATTTTGGTTGATGTCTAAGCTAAACTTTCTAGCCTGAAACCTCAACGAGAGCAGCCCAAACGTAACTTATGGACCAGTCCAAAACAGTTCCCTCACCTTGTTGGACAATAACTGAACCCGAGCTCGGGAGCCCGTATACATCTCGATTTACCATAATTACAGCTCAATTTTCAATATTTCAATAGTTTTGTTTTTTCATCTTTTTTAAAAGATCTTTATTCTGATTTTTTCCAGACAGAATTTAGATTTGGATCTATAAGATTCTCAGGGTGTCAAAAAGATATTATGATATTAAATTAATGTTTGATTTAGAAAAATAAAAATTAAAGTTTGAGCGATTAAATTTGATAATTTGATAATCCATGCAGTTCTATTTTTTAATTATTATAAATTGTAGCTTTTTTCTAAAAATTGCTTTAAGATTTCTTACATTTCTTTTTTTGTCGCTTTAGTTTGACAATTATGTGTTTTAATATAAAATTATTTTTTCTTAAATCAATTATAAGGAGAGAGGGTCGGCAAAAAAAGATCGATGAGTGAGAAAATATTTGGCTGGCGAGATTACATTAACACAAAAAAAAATAAGTTTGGTATCAAAGTGCTTTTCTTGACAAAATGTGGTGTTTTCGGCCTTTTATGTTGTTGGAAAAGGTAGATCAAGATTGAGAGAGTTTTTTTAATTTAATTTTATATGTTTTAAACTATTTTGTAGGTTTCTTAAGTTGATCTATTAGTTTAATAAAATTATAAGGGTGTTTTAGATTATTTTTTTTCCATGAAAATGGATTAAATTTTAGTTTTTTTGGCAAAAAAAATTGAGCTTTATTTTTTGACCACATCTTTAATAACCAAAAACTATGTAACTAGGTGGCACATCATCAGCATTATTTTTAAATATTGGGCTAACAATGTCTAGTCCACTTATTTTTTTTTAAAAAATGTATCGGTGTGCGAACATGGGCTTTTAAGCCCATTTGCCTGACCATAGTTTTAATATGCTAGACTTGTTAGGCCACTCAGACCCACACACCTAGTCCGTTTTAAGGTTTTGTCCCATAAATTAAAATTCAATTTCTTTAAAATGAATAAATTTAGAATATATTTAATATTTTTTTATATTCTTAAATTAATCAAGAGTAGATTTTAGATATTATTTTATTAAATACCATTTAATTTTTACTTTTTTTCTAATAAGATTGTAGAAGTCTTTTAATAATATTATCAAGCATTCTTTTTTTTTTTTACAACCCATCATAATTATTTTTTAAAAAAAAATATTATATTGCTTTTTCTGCAAGTGTATTTTTTTATTACATTGTTAAATAAAAATTAGTTCAAAAAATAAAGTTTTTAAGCCTAGCTGAATACATGACTCGAGTCGTTGGATTGATTCAAGTTGTCTTCGTCTTTATATTAAAAAAAAAACTATTTCATCTTGAAACTTTTATAAGTCAAATTGGATTTTTACCGATCATTCGGACTACCTTTAAATCTATTAAGTTAGTCATGTCACATCAGGTCAACCCCCATACAATTTAATTTAAAATTCAAGTTAGGTAAGAAATCAAGTTGGGAGGTTATAAATTTGACCTGTAAGGCCAAGTCTAACGATATTGCCAAAAGTTCACTACAACAATGTGCAAGTGTTGTATTACTCTTATATTTTTCAAATATAATCACATCAAAATTTTTAGGATATTGTTTTTTTAATTAAAACTTGCTTTGGAAATAATAATAAAATATTGTCTAAGAAACAAATATTATGGTAAAAAGTTTTCGAAAAACATTTAGCACATTAATGAGAAAAGGAGATTTTATTAAGATATATATTTTTTTCTTATTTTAAATCATTCATATTTCTTTGATATGTCTTCTAATTACTTTTGGAATAATGAAAAAAAAAGTTCAATGATACAACATAAATATATATCATGCATGAATAAACAATAATTTAAGTGTGTTTCAAGAAAATAAAAACAAATATTAATAAAGAGACATGTCAAGAGTTTAATATTAGTAATGTCATAACCCATTTTTTAACCCCCCCTAATTTTTATGTGTTTTAAAAAATATATATATTTTTATTCTAATATTTTTTTGGCATTTAAAAACCAGAAGAAAATAAAACAAAGTTTAAAGAGTGAAATAAAGAAAAAAAAGATAATAAAGGACTAAAAAGAGTATGGACTAAAAAATAATTGGGGAAGAATATACATAAAAGGAAAAGAAATATAAATGGGAGGATCACGTAGAATTGAAAAATTATTGAAAGAAATCCTACTGTTTAAAAAGATAAAATTTAATTAATTAGAAATTTATGGTCAAGAAAAAAAATATAATTGCCTAACATTATTTTTCTAGTTTAGTTTTTCTTTTTTTTCAAGGAGTCCTAGATAACATAAATATAGGAAGAGACATAAAAAGAGCGACATACACATTGAGATTAAATAAAAGATTCTTGCAAAGAAAAACCTTAAAAAATCAACAAAAGAACAACAAAAAAAACTTCACCTCCTCAAAGTTGTAAAGAGACAACCTAGAAAGATATAACACAATAGTAACTTCTCACTTATTGATCTCGCACCACAAAAGGATGTGGTCGACACAATCCACGCCAACAAAAAAGATATAGAGTTATTCACATCGTACAGTGGTCCATGCACCACCTTACCCTAACAGTGTGTGCAAAAAAACCTGATAGCCAGACTTATCAATCTACGCATGTAGTCCATGTGCAAGGACTATTTTATTGTTTTTTCTAGTAATTTTCTTCCCATTCCAGCTGACTCTGATGATTCATATAGGTGCATTCTAATCCTTATGTATAGAGTAATTACCACACACATTACACGACATGGTATTCTACACATATTTTTTTAAAGTGTGGAGAATTAGTGGTGCCTCGATGGGTTACGCCTCATATTAGAACTTATGAAACCACATACTTTTATTGAAAGTCTACATGGTCATAATTAGTAGCCAATGAAATCTTCCTCGTTATATACTCCTTATACCTTATAGGCCTTAGGTCAGCCTTTTAAGGTTTAATTACCTAGGCGACAAGGATTCTTTTAAGACCAATAGGTTAGCCAACCTGCCTTTATATATAATGGCTAGAACCTTCCCCTAAAATTTGTCATTGTAATGTCATTAGACAAGCATGATGTGCATGATATTTCAAGACCATTAAGATAAAATAATATATATTCGAGAGTAGTTCTAACAAGAGTCCAAAAAAATAGAAAGGAATCGATGGAATAAGAGATTTCAATGAGGACTGCCTAATCCAAAGTAGTTGCTTCCTATTATCAAAGTTGATAAACTCCTATAAAAATTAAGCAAAAACAACATCATAAGAAGTCGAGTCATTACAAGCTTTTGAGACGTTATGATTATTGTCATAACCTAAATTTGACCTTATTTGCTTTAATTTATTTTTTAAGGAGGGTAAAGTTAGGAATTAAAATATCAGGTACCAACATTTATTTAGGGGTGTGAATTTTCAACTTGTGAGAAAGCTAAGAACTATAATGTGTTTTGTTTAAACAAACTATAGAAAAATCTATTTTTCAAATTTGATTTTTAAATTTGAATAAAAATTAAATTTGAAAAAGGATGAGTTCCTGTTTGTTTAGGACTTTGAAACTCATGTATTATAAATATTATTCTGAGCCATAGATAAAAGGACTGGAAAAAAATAAGAAAAAAACAAAACAAAAAAAGACTAACCTTTTTTTACTAAAACAATGGTCCCAATATTTTCCCACTCACTAGCAGACTCTCCCTTTACAGCTAAAGAAAAAAACATACACCCTTTACTATGCAAGAATCACCATCACCCACGACTAACCAATCAACCTAGCATGCCAACCTTCACCCATGAACAACCCATCTTCAACCCCACTGTCCAACCTCTTCTCTTCTAGTAAAACCTAGAAGGACTTCTAGGACAACCGTTATCTCTTCTCCACCAGCTCCTCACTTCCAAGCAATGGTAGTAATTCTTTCATACAAATTAACTCACACATCCATACAAATTATAAATATCTACACAACATTATTTAAACATATCAAATCATCTAAAACTTGATGTAGACCTTTCAGAAGAGGTTGGATAAAAACCTATATGGTCGAAATATGATGGAAGAGCCACTAAAGCTTCTGAAGATGTGGAAATAGTGATGGCACGTGGGTCCCATGCGCCATCATTATTGTTGGTGTGTGGGCTCATATGTTGTCGTTGGTTGAAGAAAACTAATGGATCTGGAGAATATTCTTCTCCATTTTCACCTTGTACAATATTTCTTTGAACTTCTAATCTAGATAAATCTTAAAATGTAGAGTTCAACTTATCTCTTCTTTTTGAATTTTAAAATTACATTTTTCACGCTCAACAAACCTTAAAAAGAAAATACTGCTTACAACAACCCTGAAATAGATCCAAATGATTTATATTAATATGTATAAATAAATATATTGCATGCTTCAATTTAATTATTAGCTCTATATGTAATTTTAAGATAATATTTCTAATACTTAGAAATATAAAATCAAATCCAAATAATTTCTCAAATACAATAAATTCTATTTAATACAAATTTTTTGAAAAACTATTTTTCAAAATTTAATAAGAAACTTTATCACATTAAAATTCTTATTAACATCCTAAACTATTTTAGAAATAACTAAATAAAATTTTTCTTCTTAAAAAATATTTTTCTAAAATATTTTAATTAAAAAAACATGAATTAAATATTTTAATTCAATCCTAATCCAATTAGGAAAATTAATTCTATAATTAATTTAATTTAGGTTTTAATTTTAAAATATAAAATCAACATTTTATACATGGAAAGGAAGAATCATAATTACATATCTTATATGCTCTTTCTTCATGATGCGAGCATCGGGCTGACAGTTGTTGTTGTTGTTGTTGTTCCTAATGCAGCACGGGGTAGCAGCCCTTACGCTACACCACCACGTGCAGCGTTGCTGCTTCTACATCATCATGGCTAATGGCACAACCATGGCATGCTACTGCTACTCGTCATGGTCAGGTGCGCCGACAGGGTTGAAAGATCCAGCCAAATCTGAAAAAATAATTAAAAAATAAATTTTTTTTTCAATGTTGGGTTTCACCGAGATCTGACCGAAACAATAACTATTTTTTTAATTATTTGGAAAATAACTTTGTAGAAAAATTTAACGCTAATAATAATTAAAACATGCAATTAATAACCTTAGTTGTTTAATGATGGCTCCACTACCATTGTAGGGTTTCTCAAAACACATATACATAGCGAAAATGGTAAATTTAAAATTTTTCAAGAGTCTCAAGGATCTTATTAGATAGGTATAATGTTTTTTTAGGGTTTATACAAAGATTACCTCAATATCACATGTTCTTTTTTACTTTAGATAATTACTTTAATGCTGGGTTGTCACAAACCATAAGTCGTTTAAGTATCTAGACTCTAAAAGTAATCCACACAAGCCTCTAGTTAGAAATCTCTTAAACTCTTTTAAGAGAGAGGGCCTGCTATATTTTTAGTGCTAACTCTTTTTTTTCTTGTGTTTTTCAGGGTTTTTTTGTAACTTAAGAGTTTCTCTATAGAAAATAAGATATAATACATTCTATTTATAGGGGAACCTGAAAACTCTATTAATAAAAAAATATCAATTTGTCCTATGAATAATATGACATTATTTTAAGACAATTTTATAAATTTATTCAATCAAGTACCTATTTAATTTTTCAAGGTCTAGAATTACAATTTCCTATATAAATTATATTTTAGTCCTCAATTTCTAAAACTTATTTACAATTAAATTACACTTGATTAATTATTCCATTTTAATTTCTGATTAGTCATTCCATTTTAGTTTCTGACCAATGGTTCTTATATGTGTGACTCACTAGGTTCTCTAGCATGGTGGCTCAAACATAAACCACAATCCTAAATACTAAATAAAATAAAATAAATTTATTATTAATTTAACAACTGATTAATTTATACTTGAAAATCAAGTACAATGTCTAGCAATGTATCATAATCCCCCAAATATTAGGAAAGTCATAAGTGGTTTGACTTAACCTTTTAGTGACTAATTTCTTATTGTAATTATTATCTCAACAATATTCTGATATAGACATTATAGCATAGAACGTGTCTATTCTGTCAAATCATGTTTGATCTCAATACCATAGTTATTGATTTTTTAAATAGGATTTGAAGCTTTTTTTAAATCTTATTCCATCTTGTACAAGAATTTACAATCAATACTATTTGAAAATATATAAAACATTTTCTCTAATTCACCTAAGTTGATGAATCCTCTATTGATTACTACTTACCATAATATAGTTCTTATTATAACTAATATATGCTCGTTTGTTATTTTTTTACTAGGATAATGTGTAGCAGGATCAAAACATATCATTCTCTATATAAGTTAATTTCGTGATAACTATCATGTGAGCTTTTTCATAGACATAAATGATCTCTCCATATAGAATTTTTATACGGGTCAGTTTAGTGTGCATGTCATCTGACAAGCACCTACATATTAATTTTAAGTATCCTTTATACCTTAGCTTATAAGAACAACTGCTTCATTTCATAAAAAAAAACGTAATATATATCAGTATCAACAACTCCAATTAATATACAGTCTTAATAGAGCATTAAATAGAAATATTTAGGAACAATACTTTGATACAACAAGAATCTCATAATTATGCTACAAGGTATATATACTAACATATACATTATAATAACAAACAATTTCATTTAACTTTATCTTAATTCTTCCTTTCTGCAAACCCCTTCTCATGGTCAACCCTAGATTCAGGATAATCCATGACTTTCCTTCAATTTTTCTTCACTATCTTACTCTATCTAGTAATTTAATCTTTTTTTTATTTAAGTATTTATTACCAAAATACTTATTTTCCCAAAAGTATTCAAAAACTTTAACATTGATAAATTGAGGATTTCGTCCTGTAAGCTTGGTAACACAAATTAACAAGAAATTGGGTTATAAGAATACTTTAACAATTGATTTGGAATAAAAATAAGAAATTTCTTACAACTTTCTTCTTCTTTCATCCTTTCTCTTCAAAATAATTGTTTCTCTCTCTCTAAAAAATTGATCTCTTAATTTCCCATAACCCTAAGCAAGGTTTGTTTTTTATATATATAGTTTTCCCTCACTAATCTTCACTCAATCACTTTGAAATCAAATCTCACCCCTAGTTTTAAAGAAAAGAAGAATAAATTAAAGAAAAAGATGAACTTCTTTATCTTTTTCTTCATTCCACCAATTGATCCTAGTAAAAAGGAGAGGGGGTATTATTTTTCAAAACTTACAAATATACCACTCCTCTAAGCTTTAGTGTAATTTTTAAGTAGTTACTCATCCACTGTTATTATTTTATACTACTTAATAACTAAATTTATCCATATTTCATAATTACACTTTCAGTAACACTTCACCTTAATTTTATAGCATATTTGTTTATTTCTAGTATTTTGTTTTTCTTCTATTTATTAAGGAAGATGTTGGAAATCTGCAAGTGATTGAAGCATCAGTGTGAAGGAAATCTGCTACTGATTTACAGCACCAAGTCTACAATCATGCTTGTGAATTAATACAAATATTATGTTTATAAATAATTCTTGATTGCTGTAATCGTTCCTTAATAGAATATGTGATCGTTGTAATCATCAGTATATAATTATAGGATGAGCATCACTAAAATTATGTTGAAAATTACATTGTAAACTTCTAAGTATTCTAATACTCTTTACTATTAAGAATTTCCACCCAATTATACTAATTTACTAATTTTAGATCAACGAGTCTGCAATTATTTTATCCTATTTATATTTAGTTTAGTATTTTCAACATAATTTTTTTAAAAAAAGTTTTTTTAAGGGTTTACATCTAGTCATTATGTCAACCCATCAACCACTTATGGAAATACCATGACTGATTTGAATTATTATTTATTACTTCATCAGATATATAAACTCTAGTCATCGCTCACTTTTCAAAATCAATTGTTGTTTAATTATGACAATCAAAATAGATATTTGTTTTAAAAAATTAATGAATAAAAATTTACAAGTAAGATATGTTTTTTTAGTGAAAATTGTCTTTTTTTTCATTTATATTTTTTTTTACAATAAGATGTTTTTTTTTATTAGTAGCATGGTTTATTAAATGAAAAATAATAAAAATAAAAATCATGAATCAATTATTTTTACGCTTTAGTATTAATAAATTTAAGAAAATTATATAGAAAAATTACACTAAAAATAACAATTTTGATATTATATTCTTATCAACTATTAATTAGTAAGTTTTTAATATTATTATAAAAAGGTTTAATTTTTGGATAATTGTCTAAATATTATTTTCATAAATTTATTTAAAGAGAGTTTTGTTCTAAAATAAAATAAAATAAAAGTTTTAGAGCTATCTAACAAAAAATCGAGGCCTCCCTGATCATGTGAAGGCAGCCTGCGTCTTAAAAAAACACCATATGTGTTTGGGTTTTGAAAGAAAAGCTTTCGGAACTTGAGTTTCTCTTTTTTGCGGGCAGTGTTTTGCACTGCAGTTAAAAATTACTTTTGAAAAAAATTAAAATTTTTATTTTATTTTAAATTAATATATTTTTCATATTTTTAGATCATTTTAATATGCTGATATTAAAAATCATTTTTTTAAAATAAAAAAATATTATTTTAATATATTTTAAAATAAAAAACACTTTGAAAAACAATCACTAACATATTTTTAAATTATTTTTATAGGCAAACAACAAGTTGTTCGTACTAGATATGTTTGAATATGTTAGATGATGTGTCGTTTTTCTAGAAAAACGTGTCATCTTCTAGTATAATTTTAATTATTTTTTATTATTTTTAGTGACTGAAATGTTGAGATTCTAGTTTTTAAATCCTTAAAACTCAACTTCCAACTTGAATTCTCTTGTAAAAATACTAAAAACATAATATGAATCCCAAAAACCCCATTTTAACCTATCCCTTTTCAACCACCCAAACATGAAAATCAAACTAAATTAAAAAGAAAACTTTTACTTCAGTGATCATGATCTTTTGGGCTCTGATATTTTTATCTCCTCTCTCTTTTTTAACTCTCTCTCTCTCTCTCTCTATATATATATATATATATATAAAAGATGAAAGTAACATATTTGCCATTGAGTAACTCAAAGTGCTATTCAAGTTATCAATTTTGTGTTGTTCCGTTCTGGCCGAAATTAGTGATATATCTCATACAATTTCAAAACCCAAAATAGTGTTCAATTCTGATCACAAGAAAAAATAAAAAAAGAGAGGCAAACATTAGATGCAAAGGACTCAACTTTTGGAGGACTTTGTACCCGCAAAACATATTAATTGAAATAGTAGTATTTTTTTTTTTTAACTTCCCTCTTCTAAGTTTTTATTCTTTACTTCAATCTTTAATATTAGATCTATAAAAATTAAAGTTTTGTTTTATTTATTTATTTATTTTTATAAATTTATTTTGATCTCAAGTTTTAGATCACGAGTTTAACAAGTTAACTAGATTATTTTTTTTACAGCTTCTTCTAATTAATGTTTTTTATAATATTTATTTGGTTGAAAATTTAGCAACCAAATCAAACTTAAGTTGACTTTATTGTAACAATCCAGCATTTATTAAAAGAGTTATAAAACAATTATTTTCTTATACAATTATACAGATATTCTAAGTCGTTTATTTAGTCAATATAAAAGTTATTAAACAATTATTAAAATTATTATCCCATTTCTATCCAGAGTCTTTATAAATATTCTTAATTAATTAATTAATTTAATTAATATTCATCACATGAAAAAAAAGTCTTGATCTATTTATTATATTAAAAAACATATATCAAATTTCATCATAAAAAAAACATATGTAAATTAACCACATTAATCGACAACCTCAATTACTTGTTATCTATATATATATATATATATATATATGTTATGAGATAGATGGTACGGGATTAACAATAGACGGGCCCAAATTGGTGCTCCTGGCCCAGAAGTTAAACAAACTAACGACATGGCAAATTGCGTGTGCTGGGAGAGAGAGAGAGCAGCAGCACTGCACTGCACTGCACTCGTCTTTTTATTTTTGGACTTGGCGATTGCAATTTGTAATGGCGGGTACATAAAAATTAAAACAAAATACACTCGCTCGCTTTTCTCACTCTGAAAGAGAAACAGAAATCACTAACAAAAATAGAAATGGAGGGGGATGATAGAATTTTAGAGGCTGAGAGGCACCAGATCGAGCAGATTCGACAGCTTGATTTCGAAGAATTACAAGTCGAAGAAGTCGACGACGACGACTCCGACTCCTCCCTCGATGATCGTGATGCCTCGTAATCATCTCCATCACCACCCATCTTTATTTTGCTGGTTAATTTCTTGTAATCAGTAGCAACCATATATTTTATTAGCAGAACCGTTTATGTAAATCATTTCGCGTTCTGTTGTAATTTGGGGATTAGGGTTTTTGGATGGTTAAATATGGATTTTTTTATAATTAAAATAATTTTTTTTGTGACCTAGTTAATGATAATCATGTATTATGCTATTACTGATAAAAAAAAAATCTAGGTAGAGAAGGAAAGAAATATGAATTTGATGGTTAATTTGGATGGCAAATTAGGGTTTGGTTTTTGTAATAATGAGATTGAATGTTGTTTTTGTTTTGAATATAGTGGTGCTCGTTCATCTGATGATTTCACCTTCAACACTTGTTTGGCTTCATTGCATACTTATCTTGGCGGTAGGCACTGGCATCTCGAGGCATTTTGTTGTTACTATTTTGATTTTATTCAAACTTGGGAGTTACTATATTGCTTTGTGTGTGGCAGAGGTTGAAGACACTCACCATAGACTTGCTTTCTTGGATGGAGGTGCCATTTTAAACCTTCCATTGTTCTATCTTGAAGGTACATGTTACATCCTATATCCTCGTCACTGCTTGTTCGCGAGTATGTGTTTGAAGAAAAAATTGGTGATCGGTTATACTGAAAGTTCCTGGGTTACAGTTCTTTTGGTCAGTAAGCATGTTCATCATGCTGTTGAACAAATAGTTAACATTTATTTAATACTAGGTTTAAAATTTTCCAAAGAGACACAAAAATAAGCTTCAAAATCATTCCAACTGAATAGCCTACAGATTTGCAAGTTTTGAGGCCTAATGACATTATCAAAAGACTTGGAAAATTGATGTTTTGTGCGTGTTTACAAATCTTGCTGCTTCAATTTTTGTCAGGAGTTGTTCTTTTCCCAGAGGCTACACTTCCTTTGAGAGTTATTCAGCCCAATTTTATTTCTGCTGTTGAGAGGGCATTGGTTCAAGTTGATGCTCCTTATACTGTAGGTGTGGTAAGTGAACATTATCTGGAAACTTTTCATTTGCTTGCTCTGTTTGTGGGATGTCTTTCTCTAAATCTTTTCTTAGAAAACATTCAAAACTATGCTCAGGTTCGTGCATACAGGGATTCCGACAACAGACGATTAAGGTTTGCAACTGTTGGAACAACTGCAGAGGTATGATTACTGTATGATACCAGTCACGTTTTCTTTTTCTTTCTAACTGGAGGAGGATGTAAAGTTCATTTGTGTGTAGTTGTATATGTTTGTGCCTATTATGTAGCGTTCCTTGAATCCATGTGAAAGTTTACTGTCTTTCATAGCATATCTATAGTTAGAGGCATCAGTGTAATTGTACCTTGTTATTCATTTTCAAGTAACACTGCAAATTAGGGATGATGGTTTGATGTGAGAAGGGATATACAAACACATATTTGATCTGTTGTTTGCTATTATGAATTGATTGGATTATGTAACTTGGTACATATAACCTTACAGATTCGGCAATATCGGCGGTTAGAGGATGGCTCACTGAATGTTGTCACTCGTGGCCAGCAGCGGTTTCGTCTAAAACGACGTTGGATTGATGTGGAAGGAGTGGTGAGAACAAATTTATGTTACAGCATTAATCCCTCTTCTTGAAGTACCTCTATAATTGAATGTTGATTTGATTTGTAATTTTCTCCTGTTTAGCCCTGTGGAGAGGTTCAAATCATTCAGGAAGACATGCCATTAAGGACACCCAAGGATGCTTTTGGAAAATTGGCACCATTAAGTAATCTGCGTAGTCATAAATTCTCATCTGTGCTTCCTTCAACTTTTTCATCAGTTGGATATGGGCATAGCGACAATGATTCAGAGGCAAATTCAGAGGAAAGCTTTGAGACTGAGCTCTCCCTGGCAGAAAGGAGAATTCATCAATCTGCATTGAATTCCTGTTATGGCTATGACATGATGGATGAATCAATGAGCAGTGATGATGACAAGTTCATGAGTCGGTCAGAAGAAATGAGATCGAGAAGATCTCACCTAAGTGAGACAGAAGGGTCATTGTATTTGGGCACTGGGAAAAATCTGGGCAATACTACCTTGGAGATTGGGAATAGTTCTGGTTTAGCAAAGAAAGGGGAAGGATCAAAGAGATGTTGGAAAAATACTGATTTAAACCAGTTTCGAAGGGTTCCAAGAACTTTCTGGCCCTACTGGGTATACAGTATGTATGACTCCTATTGTCTTGCTGAAAAAGCGGCAGGTAATTTGGCTGTGAGCTTGCATTCTAAGATCTGCACAAGCTTACACGCACATACAGCTTAGTCTGTGGTTCCACTATTTTAGTGGTTATGATCTTCATCATTTAGCTTTACCAACCAAAAGTTAGAAATAAATGTGAAAGCTGTCAATTCATAACTAATTGTGTTCTCAAATTCTACATTTATCTGGAATTTGGTCCAATTAATGAATGTAAGTTGCAATGCCTCGTGAGAAATGCTTTGACTTATGTCGCATGAATTTTGAATGGAGACACAATTGAGATCATTTAAAGAGAATCCAGAAAAAAAAGTTTAGATATGGAGATTTTATACTGAGAAAAGAATGAAAATTTACTTTTGAAGCACATCCACATTTTTTAGAATTGTAGTTATGTGTCAATTGAAAAGGGTAGAAAGGAAATGAAGAATGGATGGTGGATGTTGCTTCCATCTCTACCATTTTTGGAATGCTGAATTTACAAATTTGTGGACTACCTTGGTGTTCGTCCTTCCACCTCAAAAATCATTAATAGCCATGTGTTAAACATTTTGCAGATATGTGGAAACAGATTGTTGGGGCGCCAAGCATGGATGGTCTTGTGAGAAAGCCTGATCTCTTATCATTTTATATTGCAAGTAAAATTCCCGTGTCTGAAGAGACCAGGCAGGAGCTTCTGGAGATTGATGGCATTTCATATAGACTGCGTCGGGAAATTGATTTACTTGAAACTTTTGACCTTGTTCGATGTAAAACCTGTAAGGTAATAAATGGTATTGAATCTTCAAAGTTCTTGCTGTGGGCATACATGTGCTATGTTCACATGCATCTTGTCTCGCCTGCTGCTTATGAGCACATGATGACACCAGCATGGTTTTTTTTTTCCTTGAAAACTATTGGTTAGCTATGAATCTAAGACAAAACCCAGCTTTGTCCTGCGAACATAAGCTAAAGCATGTTGTTCTTTTCTTGCTCAAATACACCTTTTCTTCTTTCTTTTTTTCCATCCAGATTGTCATTTCTCGGCGGAGTGATATGTTGGTGATGTCGAGTGAAGGTCCTCTTGGTGCTTACGTGAATCCACTTGGTTATGTACATGAGATAATGACACTCCAGAAAGCAAATGGGCTAGCACTTATAGGGCGAGCCACTGCAGAGTACAGCTGGTTTCCTGGGTATGGACTCAGCTTCTATCTATGACCTTTTAATTTTCTTAAATAATCTATTGCACGATTTTTTCTCATTGATCTGGTGACCTTTTATCCTATGAATAACACACTTGTGTCCCAGGAAGCCTCCAGTTTTTAGTTAGTGTAAGAAATCAACTTGGTGAAGTTTATTTTATGGATCATGTTCTTCATATATTTCAAAAAACTCCATTACACTTTGATGATACTTAATATCTACATGTATGGATAATAATTTGGCCAGGAGTCATTTAAACCAGTTTCTTTGTTATGGGCTGATGAGCTAGGTCCTGAGCTGATTTACTCCACTATTTAAGGGTCTTTGTTTGCTTTCTTTTACATATCGCTAGGAGTGGATAGTGGTGTCTGAGGCAGTAGGGCCACTAAATGGGGCCTGTACAAAAAAAAAGGTCCTGGCTTTTAATTTTGAATGGAGGTGATAAACATTCCATGCCTTTATTACGAAGCTCCTTCATAACAGCATCGTAATAACTTATTTTAGTTTCAACGGTTTATGTTGTTTCTGAGAGTAAACCATTGGTGATGAGAAGAGTAGTGCATTGGTAAGAATAGATGAGCAAAGACAACCCTGAGTTAGTTTGCTGCATCTGGCGCACAGTTACATGGTTTCCTAAATCTCGAGTGTCAGGCTGCTGTTTCTGCTAATTACGATGCAACTTGGTGCTAATAGAATTATAGAAGGAACTGATTGTGATCATCTAAGGACTGATTGGTTGATTTGCCAAATATTGCAGGTATGCCTGGACAGTTGCGGAATGTGCCTCCTGTGAGATCCAAATGGGTTGGCTTTTTACTGCCACGAAGAAGAAGTTGAAGCCTCAATCTTTTTGGGGGATACGGAGTTCCCAGGTTGCTGGTGATACATGCTAGGACAAGATTTTCAACTGTTGTCTTTTGTATCTGTTCATAGGCATGTAATGAGCTTTACCTGTAAGTAGGATGAGTCCCTTTCTTCAAAGTGTATTTCACCATTCTTTCCATTGATAACAGAGTAGCCGTGTAGCCTGGCTAGCGCGAGCCAAGCAATAACCGGCTTTGTTCTTCAATCAAGCTGGATTTCAGTGGTTGTAGATGTAGCAGGCTTTATACTCCACATTGATGCCAGGACTCGTTGGAAAATCCTGACTGAAAACTTGTTTGATGGATTGGAATTTACAATCGCAAGGGTCTGTTTGGACTCTGAGATGTTATGTTATTCTTTCATAAAGTTTATTTATGTTAATCCTAGACATTACCAATCTGAATTCAACTAGCATGAATGTGAATTCAGGAGTATTGTTTTGTAGCTGCTGGGTTGATGGAACACACCATTTTCTTTCTTAGACTTCTTACTAATTCATTTCACATCTTGTAATTAGAGCATCATTAAAAAAAAAAAAAACATTTTCCATACAAAAATAGGTCCACAGTTAAGACAAGAACCATAAACAATAATGTCGTCATTGTCGTGTAATCGAAAATATATATATATATCTATAACAATTTGGATTAATCACCATCCTCTTGTCTTCAAGAGGAAAAACTACCACGTCTTCTTTGTATGTTTCCACTGAGAAATTGGCTAGACGAGGTGTCTTTGTATGTTTCCACTGAGAAATTGGCTAGACGAGGTGTCTGGAATATGATAATAATTATTTTTTAAAGTGTTTTGTTAAAATATATTAATTTTAAAAGAAATTAAAATATTTTTAAAATATAAAAATAAATAGACTTCTAAAAAATAATGATAGCAGGATCACAGCACAGGATCTCGCAAAGAAACGTTCTTGTGACTGCAGGGATGATTTCCGCTCAGCCATTTTTGGGTTGCCTTGTCTGGTTTGCTTGGAGTGACTCCACCATCCCCTTCACAATCCAACGCCATTTCAATGCCATCTGCAATTAAAAAATATAATGAAAAAATGTCGCCTAGAAATCAAGGCGGGAAAAAAAATATGAAAATCAGACCAATTTCAGTTTTCGGCGTTCCTAGGGATGAACTCCGTCGTTTGCTTAAGCTTCTGCAAGCTATTTCTTCGACTAGCAATCATAGCAGATGATGTATCGTTTATTATTATTTTTTATATATATATAAAAAACAAAACTAAGATGTGCGAGGCTGTCCTTACAGTTCCATTCATATGGCTTTTTTATTCTATGGACCAAGCTCATATAGCCACCTAGGCCCAGCACCCTAGCTTGTGTTTTTTAGCCCATTATAGATTTCTTTCTTTTTTTCTTATTAAACTTCATTAAAATAAATAACTTTTAAATATATTAAAAATTGTCATTTTTTAAATGATATTCCAGTTATATTTAGATTTTTAATATCATTTTATATTTTTTCCTATAAAATTGCCCAGTTTTTTAACCCTTTATGGTTTGTCTTTGTTTTTTTTTTTTTAAGTTTTATTTATTATCTTTTTTATTGTCGAATGGTTAAATAAAAAAATAAACCTTAAAAAGTTTTGGTGTGTTGTTTTTTTTTAATATATTAGCAACATGGTAATCAAAACATTATTTTTTATTAAAATATACTTTTATAATCTTAATAACTTTTTTCTAATGAAAAATAAATATTTTGATAAGTAAAATTCTCATAAAAAAAACACCAACAGAACAATAAGATAAAAATAAAGATAAAGAAATTTTAATTAAAAATATATATATTTTTTATTATTATTTCATATAGTCAAGAATATTTTATATATTTATTTTATTTCCTTTCAAGTTCAAGTATATTTGAAGTTCCTTAACATTAATAGGAAAAATTAATCTAAACAGTTTAATTATACTTTTAAAAAAATGAAAGAAATTAGTTTAAAATTAATTATTTTTTGTTATTATTATTTTAATATACTGATATTAAAATTAAATTTAAAAAAATAAAAAAATTAATATATTTTCAAATAAAAAAATAACAAATTTAAACAAGCAACAAGGTATTTTTATGACAAATTGAAGTTTATTGGAATCCAAATTGAACCCCAAGAAATTGGAGGGGTGGGTGTGAATTTGTGTGATCCTCTCAAGTATAGCCTCCACATCTGCAATATCTCTTTCAAGGCATTTCATCAAACCACTGAATCATAGAGTCCAAACAACTATACTGTCATATAGACCCGTCATTGCATTTGCAACAAGAACAAGTTCTCCACGACCAATCTTGATTACCAAAGCAAGAAATTGCAAGCCCGACTCCAAACTCCTAATACAGGCAGTTAAATAGCAACAAAACTATGTTGAAAAACTGAATCTCTTGGGTTTCTCGCAGTTTCTTGGGTTTCTCGATTCAACTTAGCGAAAGTCAAAATTAAAGCAATCCAAGACACCACATTTGGTGGGTACTCTCTTGAAGTTTTAGAATTTGCCAAGCAAAAACAACAAAACCCAACTTAAGATAAGCTGACAGCATACCAAGATGGATTTCCTCTTGAAGTTGTAGATGGAAGCATGTGGGGCTCGAGATTTTAGGGTTTAGAGAGAGAAGGGTGTGGGCATAGAACAAATTGAGAGGTTCATAAGGAGAAATGACAGCAATGGTGGTGGTGGTTGGGTTTAAAGAGAGTGAAAAAAATGATGGAGGCAACTGGCTGGGTGGTTGTGGGTGAAGATCAGAGGATGAAATTGAAATCTTTAAAGAAAATAAAACCAGAAGTAATAAAGGACCTTCGCCTCTCGTGAACTCCAAAAATGCTTAAAAAAATGGAAAGTAACGATATTAAAATCCAAAAAATAATGATGATGTTTTTATTCAGCACCATTGCAATAAATAGCTCAAACTAGCCTAGAAAATTAGGCCTATCTCAAAAAAAAAAAAAAAAGGGGAGAATTGGAACTCTCTGTGCTTGAGATTTTATATAATAGAAACATGAAAGATCAGATAGAAAGTAGATGGCGGCTCCGAGCAAATTGCTAGTTGCAAGATGCATAACTCCTTTATAGGTTTAACGATAGCTTCGGTAGAGCGGGCTGTACATGCAGCTCTCTGCATATTTGACAAGATCTTTGGGACGAGGGAGACGAGATGCCAAACCTGTAAAGCAGTTATGTAAGCCTAATTAGTAATGCAGGACATTGCAAGTATGAAAGAGCTTCACGACCAGAAAGAAGCTTACCGAGTTCATATGCTTTAGCAGCAACCTTAGCAGCGATGTTGGCTGATATCTTCCGAATGTTGGAAAATGGTGGGTAAATTAGCACCTTGTCAAGATTTTCTTGTTTTACTTGTTCAGCCAATGCTTCAGCTGTTGCAAAAAGAATTAGCAAGTGTTAAACCATGATGGACCTAGCCTTGTTTCTTAGTTCTTACAGATTATTTTGTGCAGAGTTTTAGACTTTAGTGCCCGAATGATATGCACTGATCCTACACAGAACTTGTAATTTGTGCACATAAGATTTAACTCAACAGTCCATGATATACTTACAAGCTGCCAGAAGCATGTCATCATGCACACGAATTGCACCGGAGATGACCAAACCCAATCCAAATCCAGGGAATATATAAGCATTGTTTGCCTGGATAATTTGAAGAAGTAAGCCACCAGTTGTAGTAAATTGCTAGTAAAGAGAACGATTTCTAGTAACAACAGGTAAAAAGGTTAAAACCTGGCCAGGCACAAAAACTCTGCTGTTATATTCAACAGGATCAAATGGGCTTCCGCTGGCAAAGATTGCACGACCCTGCAAGTTGGAAAACATATAACAATCGAGAAATGAAGCAAAACAGATGAAACAATATGGGGGGAAAGCAAAAAATGATATTCTACCTCGCTCCACGTATAAGCTTCTTCAGCTGTGCATTCAGATTGTGAGGTAGGATTGGAGAGAGCAAGAATTAGCGGTTTCTGCATACCAATAATAGAAACTAGAGTCAGATAACAATGTTGATGGACGTGCATGCGTGAGCGTGCATGTGAGCGTGTCTGTGGGTGTGGGTGTGAGAGAGAGAACCTCGTTAATTGATGCCATGGCCTCAACCACCTCCTTTGTAAATGTTTTCCCAACTCCTGATGATCCTATCAAAACTGTTGGCTTGATTGCCTAAGAAGATCAGAAAGTACGGTAAGATTTCAGGAAAATGATTTGAATGGCGTGGCGCACTTAATTTGAATCCACAACATTAAAGTTTTAACACCTTAACAGCATCTAAGAGCCCTTTGATAGGCTCATGGTCATGAGCCCATGGTTTCTTGAAGTGTTGAAGTGACCCTTTACGGGAGCTAACTATCAGTCCCTGTAACATAGCAAGACCAAATGTTAGTACAAGGAAAAGGATCCAAGGCGAAATGTCAGCAGCAGCTGAGGACTTTGAGCACTTTCTCACTACCTTTGAGTCTACAAGCCAAATCTTTTTGCGGGTCTCTTCAAGTGGAGCATTAGTCTGAAGGAAACAGCATGGGATTAACCATAAAGGCCAGCAAATGGAAGCAGATAACAAAAACGTTGAACCAGATAAACAGTATATCGATACCTGTTTTGATATCTCTAGAGCGATAAGCTCAGCTATACCAGTTCCAGCCTGCAACACCCAGAAGAAAAGAAGTAAGAATCCAGTGAAGTAAAAAGGAAAGAAAGAGCGTAGATGAAGAAATGCCTTAATAAACAAGCACAACCATCATGCAATAGACTGATAAGTACAAACAAAAAGAAAGCTTTGAACACATGGTTTCAGAGCCTGACCTCTCCAGCACCCAGGAATAAGAATGTATGATCCGCCAAGGTTCCACCAACCAATTTCAAAGCTGCAAGAAGCCCTGCTAACACCACAGATGCAGTGCCCTGCAATAAATGAAACCATTTGCAATTAGAGAAATTCCATTGAGGAGAAAACAGATTGCTAGCAAGCAAACTTCTTTGACATGTTACCTGTATGTCATCGTTGAAGACAAGATGAGTTGGGCTGTATTTTGCCAGTAGCTCGAACGCGTTGTGATTTGCAAAATCTTCAAACTGAAAAAGGAAGTTCGTATCATTCAAAGGACAGAGTTAAGTGCTGAAAACTCTGACATTAAGCAACTGTTTGTGGTTTTTACCTGTACAATGACCTTTTCCCCGTAGTTCTTCTTAACTGCAGTCATGAACTCATCAAGAAGCTCTGCATATTCCTAAACCACAGCAGATAGCAAAACACGGATCTTCAGACTCGGAATGATTTAAAAATCTAGAAAAGAAAGGGGAAAACAAAGAGGAAAGATCAGTCGAATGGAAATGGAAGAAAGTAAATTTACTCCACCTGTCCAGTTGCCCTCCTCTGTCTAAGCCCAATGTAGAACTCATCATTCAACAACTTGCCATTGTTTGTGCCAACATCAATTGTTACTGGCAAGCACTGCGTGTATTGAATACAGGTGGTAGGGTTTAGTAACTAAAATAGCGAGGGACAATTTATAGCTTCAAAATCAATTACACAGGTGGTTAGATTATGTCAAAGCTTACCGCAGAGGGACGTAATCCTCCTAGTGCAGTATACAGAGAGAGTTTTCCCACCGGAATCCCCATTCCCTAACAAATGTAAAACAATTGCATGAACAAAATTAACAACGATCCACTCGTTGAGAGATGAGGAGTGGCCTGCACGTCCAATTTTCAAATGAATTTGTGAGCATCAATACCTGGCAGCCAAGATCCCCGAGCCCCAAGATACGCTCACCATCAGTAACAACAATTACTTGGATATTTCTCTCCGGCCAATTCTTCAATACTTCAAGAATCTTACCCCTGAAAAATTCAATTTTCAGTAAATACTTGAAAGCTAGACATGAAAATAAAAGGTAATCGGATGGTCCTACTTCTCTTTCAAACTGATGTAAAGACCCTGAGAGCGTCTGAAAATGCTCCCGTATTTCTGACAAGCCTCGCCAACAGTGGGAGTGTATACAACTGGCAATAGTTCCTCCACATTATCGATCAAAAGCTTGTAAAACAACCTTTCATTCCTCTCCTGAAGATCCATCATGGCCATGTATCGTTGCAGAGGAACTTCATACTGACGTAGGTTGTGCATCAGCTTTTTCTCCTAATAATCAAGGTTGCATGGACTCATTAAGCTTGGGAGACAGAAATTTACACATTTGGAATTACAACTATGAGGAATGTCACTCGAGTCAAGATAACCTGAAGTTCCTGAGTCAGGAGTGCTGGGGGCAAAAGGCCACGCAAGTAATGTGCATCCCTTTCATCCTCAGTGAAGGCAAGCCCTTTGTTGTGGCGTGGATCCCTCAACAAAGTATATCCACTGTAACATAACAAAAAAACGATACTCAACGTGACAAAACAAAAACTCAATTTCTGCAAATCTTAGAAGCATGAACTGATCAGCAAAGTCAGCAGCAAATGGTTTCCCAAGTCAAACTATTTCAGGTGCTTCAGAAAAGGATAATTTTCTTGTCTTCGACCAAAAGCAATAAATCCTTGGAAAAACACAGAACCAAATTTTGCTTGATACATGATTTAGTAAAGTAGACCACAACCTGAGCAACATTGGAAAACCAACTTGAGCAAAATTAGAAACAATGAGGACTTAGAAAATCATAACTTCAGAACGAAAACTCCATAATGTAGTATCTAAAAATAACGTGGGGCAGTTATAAATAGAACGAGACAAGAATAAAACAAACAATCAAAAACTGAAACGATCGTTCCGCTCACCTAGAAACAGAGGAAGTCCATGGAGTTATAAGCTGTTCCTCCATGGCAATTTCTTCACCATTCATTTTCTCCACTCCGTTCATCATTGTTCTTCTCTCTAGTAAAGTCCAAACCTTTCTTCCTCCTCCTCCTCTACCAAGAACCACTCTCTGCAAATAACAAGAAGAAAATCCCACTACAAAAACACAACCCTTTCTTATTTTGTATAGCAAGAAACAAAGGCCACTTTTATAGGCATAGAGCCCATAGATTTCTACGCTTTCCAAAATTGTTTTAAGAAAATGGAAAGTTGAAAATAACCAAGGATAGTTTCAATGTCAAAAAGAAGAGCGTGGACTAGACACGTGGATAATTCGATCAAAAGAAATCTGTATGATTTAATGTTTTATCAGAGCAGTCTTAGTTGAAAAGTAATAGAAAATGTGAACATAATGAGCAGTGGCTATGGTTGTTGACTGTCGTGGTGGGTTTGTGGGATTCTTTGCCTAATACTAATTACTATATACTAGTAAATTCGTTCAAGCTCCACCGCAAATCAGAATATTTAAAAAAAACTTAAAAAAATAGTAAATATAATTTTTTTTAATAGTATTATCAAACAGTTCAATTTTAAAACTTAACACTTCAATTTTTTACCTAGCTCGAGTTTCAAATTAAACTATATAAGAGATAATCTAAAATGAATTATTCAATTTAATAGGTTAAAAAAACTTGAATAACCAGTAAAAACATGGCATAACTTTAAAAAAAATCTAAGGTAACCAGCTTTTTATATTGAGACGATGTCAAATTAGATTAACCTCGGTCACCCTGCAACCTGAGTTATGAATTTTAATAGATTTAATAACTTTGTATTGTTGTAAATTATTTTTATTTAATTTTATGATAACATTAGATATTTTCGAAATCGAGTATCAACTCTAAAAAAGATATTTTTTTTTGGAGATCGTGATAATCCTATAGAAAGTAGAAAAAAATAAACCATGAAATCTATTTCTCAACCAATCCAATATTGAATAAAAGTGAAATAAAAAAACAATTAGAAAAATTAAAGGACCAGAAACTAAAAAAAAAAATCAGGTTTGATGGGTGAACTCAAGAAACTCGTGAATTGGGCAACTCAGGTCAACACGTTAAACCCGCAAATTGGGTAATGGATTCCATTGAGATTAATAACTTGTTTTTTTTTAAAAAAAAAAGACTATTGTTTATTTAACTATATGATAACAAAAATAGACGGTCGCAAAACCAAGCGTCAAACTAATACTAAAACTTTTTTAAAAAACTATGACCTCATAGAAAACAAAATAAAAACAAATTATGAAACTCAATTCTCAATCAGTCTAATATCAATGGATGAAATTGAACAAAAATAAATTTATAAAAAAAGAAGAAAAAATTCATACACTTCAACAGGCCTATGGACTTTCTAAAATTTAATAACATGTTTTTTTTCTGAAACTATTTTTTTAACTATAAGATAAAAATAAAAATAAGCAATCACATAATCGAGTTCAATTAAAAAAAAATACCCAGCTAAACCTGCAAACATGAACAATTAAGGTTATCTCTTCAAACTCGTAAATTAGGTTATTAACTTCACTAAGTGTAATAACCTAATTTTTTTAAATAATTTTTCATTTAACTAATATTTTTTAAAAATAAATCATATCATAATACTAAAATATTTTTTTAATATCAACTCAATATTGAAATGTTTTTTTATACTACACTAACCAAATAAATTAAAATAAATTATTTCCTCTAAACCTTTATAAATACATCATAAAAAAATTAAAGGAAAAAAAAAAAACTGTAGGGGTAATGGTTTTGGAGAAACAATATTCTTATAATATTTCATGGTACCAGAAAAGCGTGTCCTTCAGTGCTGAAATCATATTGTAGGAACGTGAATCGAACAGATAGACAGTGACAGGGACAGAAACTCTATGGTGGCCGCGTTTTTATGGTAGAGAGAGAGAGAGTGTGTGTGTGTGTGTGTGTCTGCTTGGGTAATGATTACGCGGTAACGTGTCTTTGGTTAAGAAACCAGATGCTAGAGATAAATTTGATTGTCATTTATTGTTTATGATTTTTAAATTTATATTTTTAATCTTGATTTTTCTTAAATAAATTTAATGGTGAAAAATATTCATGCAAAATGAATCGCCAAGATTATTAAATGAATGATATCTTTGAAATTTTAAATAGTTTATTACAAGGGCAAAGTTTGGGGAAAAATATTACTAAATTTTTCATCTCGTCCTCTATCATATTTGTTTTTTTTTTTTTAAATATATATATAAAAACTTCAATCAATCTTCCTAAAACAAGGATAATTTTGCATTTTGATTTTATCTGTGTGTCCATAGTTTTGAAACCCGACCCGGCCCGACAGGTCGATCCGGGACTCGGGGCTGGAACCGGTCTAGTCGAAGAAAAAATAGAGGAAGGAAAAACCCGGTGTGACCCGGTCAAAAACCCGGTTGAAACCTGTTGACTTATGTTTTTTTTTTAACTAAAACGACGTCGTTATAATTTTAAAAAAAAATTAACCTGAGCAACCCAGTCAAAACCCGGAACCCGGGCCTTAAACTGGACCGGGTCTGAAAACTATGTATACATCCCTTCCATTCTATGTGCCGAACCAAACAGTATTTCGTAATCCATGCTCTCAATTCAGCATAAAACTCTAGTATGATCAAAGTTTCAATTTTTTGAAAGAAAGCATGATATTGGACTCTTGCTGAATCAAACAAAGAGAACGCTATTATTATTATTATTATGTGTGGTGAAAGAATCTAACTTGGATGGTTTTTCTTTAATAAAAAGCTGGGTGCTGTTTTTGGTGATGCTTGGATTACATTTAAGAGTGGTTTATACAATTCCTTTAAGCTAAGAATGATTTTTGATATTATTTTTAATCCCAACACACTTTTATATAAACATCACCCAACACTTAATAATCAAACTTCTTATTTTCAATTTACAATTCTTTCCTTGTAATACCAATAAAGTGCGTGTTTAGCTTGGAGATGTAGCGGGTTTTTTTTTTTTAAGATATAACCACTTTAAAGCATAAATTATTTTTTTAAAAGCTAAAATTTTATATTTTTTATATAAACTCATTAAAAAAAAATCTAAAATCACCTCCAAGCCAAAAAAAACAGCTGCAAATTGCGGTGGGCTCTAACCTATGGATCGATAACATTCAATGTATATTTGCTTTTGTGCTGTGTGATGAGGTTATTGCACGCAAACTCATTTTACTACAAAGGAGATTACTATTTCGCCCACTCGCATATAACTTTAGATTTTCGTATTACTATTTTGCGTTTTGATGGCAAAATCATTTAGCGGACAAATAGGTCTTTCTTAGTGGACCTATTAGTTATTACAAAAGTAAACGGGCCAAGTAGTTTTTTTTTATTACATAGTACAAAGGGGCTTTTTAGTCTTTGACTTATTTTTAAAACGTTTAAGTTATCTTATTGCCTTTGGAATTTAAAAAGCTTTGCTTTTGATTGAAGGGTTTTTTTTTATCTTTTACATTTGATTATTTAATAATTATTGAATGTCATTAGAAGGCAACATAATAATTATGTAAATAAGCAAAATAAAATAAAAAAAGAGCTGGAAACACATGAACAGTGTCCACCGTGTTTGGATTAGGCATGCAACGATGTCTAGTAGCCAAAACCTAGCTTCCATAACTGTATTCTAAGTATCTTGGTGTCCTCTCCATATATAAGCGGCGCGTGTGGCATAATTGTTACTGATTTAATGCGTGCGACTTTTTGTTTTTTAATCTTTCCTACTTGATTTTCGTGCTAGCTTTTTAAAAAAAATCAAATCAACTCCTAAGATTTGTTATCTTAATATTTCATCCTTATTCTTTTTATCACAAATTTTTTATTTAGAATAATTTATAAAATTGAGGGTTTTTTTTGTTTTATCAATTTCATCCCTAGTAGATTTTTTTCATCCGTCAAATTTAGTTTTTATTTTTTTATTACCATTTGTTTTTATTTAAGATGGTTTTTTATTAATTTTTTTTACAATCTCATCCTTCTTGAGATTTTTCTATCAAATCTAATCCTTTTTTTATTTCTATTTTTTTAATCATGTAAGATTGTTTTAGATTGATTTTTTATTATTATCTCATCCTACAATATTTAACTGACCGGGTGTTTAGCTTTTTAGTTATATCCGAATTTATAATTTAACAAATTACAAGTTTAAAAAATTAATCTCAATTTATGAAGTTGACACGGAATTTTTCCTTTTTTCAAGCCTTTTGTTTACATCCTCCATAATGTGGTTATTTTTTCATACACTCTCTATGAGAATTTTTTTTTTTTGTTGTTTTGGAAATAACATGGATTGCCTCGGTTTTTTTTTGTCTTTTTTAAATTTAGTTTTTTTTAAAAAAACTTTGTTTTAAAATTAAACTAAATTAATTAATTTCATCATTCAACATTTAATTCTTCGGGTGTTGAGTTTCTAGATTGAGCCAGAGTTGATAATTCAACGAATTGCGGGTTTGAGAGTTTAACCTGAATTTACAAGGCTCACTCGGGTTTGTTTAGTTTTTTTTTTAAGCCTTTTTTTTTTGCGATTTCATCATCTAACATTGTTTTTATTCGCTTTCTATGAGATTTATCTTTCTTTATAAAATAACAAGGGTTGCCTTGAGTTTTTTTTTCTGTCTTTGTTAAATTTAGCTTTTTAAAAAGTAATCTTGTTTTTTTTTAATAAAGTTAATTTTTTTAATTTTATCATTCAACGTTTAATTAGTCGGATGTTGATTTTCCTAGTTTAGCTTAGATTTATAATTAAACAGGTTATAGATTTGAGAGATATACTCAAATTTACGAGGTTCATTTGGGATTGCTTGACTTTTTTTTTTAATTTTTTTTGTTCCATCCACCAATATTTTATTTTTTTAATTGCTTTCTATGAGATTTTTCTGTAGTTTTGAAAGTAACAAGGATCAACTTAGATTTTTTTCAACCTTTATCAAATCTAGCTTTTTTTAAAAAAAATTTATTTTTTAATTAAATGAGATATTTGTTTAATGATTTTTTTGTTTGCTTCTTGGGTTAGTGCTCTAACAGTATGTATGACCTCTTTTAGTTATTAATTTTTTTAAAAAAACATTGATATTATATGAATATTCTTTTTTACAATTGAGAAAAATTAACCTAGTTGACAGCATAATCTAGTTTTTTGTACTAATTCCGATTTTCATAGGCTAAGAGCAAGCTATCTTTTTCGTACGGTAAAAGACATATTATTCACACAAAAATGCAGACGAGCTTATCTTATACTATTTTATATAACTGTTCCCTTAAAAACTTAAAATTAATAGATAAAAAGTCATTTTGGTAGTTCTTTTTTTTTTTTTTTTGCTTTCCATATAGATCTTCCTCCAAGATGCACTTATAATTTTGGGAGTAGGGAATTCTAATGTCATTGTCATGCCCTTGAGGCTTGAATTCATTTTCTAGTTTCCTACTTACTATTATTGGAAAAGGTACCTACTGGTTTTCAATCTTCAATGGCTGAGTAGGTCAATGAAAAACCAGATTTTCAAATTTTTCTTGAGGGTCCTTCAAGAAAAAGATAAAAATTGTGTTCGAGTGATCACATGACTTGGCGAGGCCGAATCTCTTTGAATTCAATATGAACCCACTATAGTTTTTATTAGATTATTGATATGTGTTATGCTGTAAGTCGGGTCAATTTGTTTTAACATAAATGAAATATTTAGATATTGTCAATGTTTCTTTTTCTAACAGAAAAAAAAATTTAAATTGTGTGAGAGTTGACTTGATGTAACCCGGTTAAATATATGGATCTAAAAATAATTTCATAGTACTTGTAAGCGCATATTTTGACTAAGAATATTTAAGATGACATATTGTTTTTAATATTAAAATAAAAATATATTGAATTCACTAGGGTCTACTAGATTAACATGTTAAATTTGTGACCTGGGTTATGAGATTATAATAACTTCCTAGAAAGCAAATCAAAATAAATCATGAAACCTAATTCTCAATTAAACCAATGTTAAAGGATGAAATTGAAAAAAAATAATTAAGAAAGAACTAAAAAAAGTGACCCGAGTTAATCAGTCAAACTCGTGACTTGGGTCATAATACCGAGATAACTTCATGGAAAACAAATCAATTAAAAATAAATCAATTAAAAAAAGAACATAAAAAATTATCAGAATCAATTCATAAAACTCATGACTCGAGTCATCAAACCGAGATAACCTCATAGAAAAAAATATAAAAAAATGACATGATTTAACCCAGGTTAATTTACTAAATCCAGGATTTTAGTCATAAAATTAAGATAACCCTACAAAGAGAAAATTAAAACACGTTATGAACCTCAATTTTCAATTACTCATGTTGGATCCAATGTTGAATGATGAAATTTGTAAAAAATTTAATTGAAAAAATGACATAAAAAATAAGCCAGGTGAATTCGGGTTAACTTGTTAACCATTATTCACGGGCTTACAATGTTGATGGGGATGACCCAATAAAAATAAAATTCAATGTTGAAGGACTTATGAACTAGAGAAAACCTCTTAAAAATAAATAAAAAAACAACCTGATTTAACAGTGGGTAAAATACCAAAACCGACGACATTCATCATGAGACCAAGATATCTCTATAAAAAGAAAATTAAAACAAATTATGAAACTCAATTTTCAACTGACCCAATGTTTAATAATTAAATTGGAGAAAAGATCAATTAAAAATAAAACATAAAAATAACCCGAGTCTACTCGAATTAACCCTTTAAGCATTATTCTCGAGTCATGAGACTAAAATAACATAATAGTAAATAAACAAAATAAGTCATGAAATCTAATTTTCAATCAACCTAATATTAAAGGATGAAATTGAAAAAAAAATTAATTAAAACAAAAACCCGAGTCAACTTGCTAAACTAACGATCCGTGTTATGAAAGTATGATAACTCATTAAAAAAACAAATCTAATATTAAAAAATAATTAAAAAAACAACAATAAAAAAAGAGAGAAGATATTTCAATGAATAATATTTTACTGTCCTCTTTTAATTTATAGTTAGTTAATTTTAAAAAAAGTAAAATACTATTTTATATATATATATATATATATATATATCATTAAACAAAACATTCGACTTGAACAGAGGCTTTTTGTTGGCATTGGTGAGTCAAGCACCAGTTTCTAAGGCGTTGTTCTCTATAGACTACAATAAAAAAGTAGTATTATTTTTCGAGTCAAACTTGAATATATATATATATTTTAACAAAGACATAGGTATATAAAATATTAAATCTTATCTCGAAAGACAAAAAATAATTATATTTACGTTGAAATCAAATAAAAAAAAGTTATAATCACTGAAAATTAATATAATGCACAATGTGTATGTTACTATTGTCAATTCAACAAGAGGTTGCCATTACTTATTTGAAATTGACTTTCGTCCATGTAAGATCCCTCCTTTCATTTTAGACTAGTTAATAAATCTTCAATTTCCCGCATGCTCAATTGACCGAAGAGGTCAAAAGCACAAATTAGTCTACATAATAAATAAATAAAAAAGTATATAATATCTAAATCATATTACCCACATTTGTCGTGAGAATACCTATGTTTGTTGAACCGTATGACTCTTTTTTTTAATTATTTTTTTATATATATAAATGAAAACGAGTTTATATATATATATATATATATATATATTAGTTGCTTGGCAACCCAAATGTGTGTTGATATTTGGGTTACTAGATATCTAAAACATAAACATAACTCGTTAACCTATCTAAATATTACAAATAATATTTTAAAAAATAATAATATTTTAAAAAATAATATTATTTTAATAAAAATAATTAATATTAATTAGCTTGTAATTCTAATTATCTAATATTTTTTTATCTATAATAACTGTATTTCTCAGTTGTCGTTATCATCTCCGAGAACATTTCCTGTTTTTCTTTTTCTTTTTTCTAAAAGTGGTCAAATCGAAGAAGGTAAGACCTTGTTTGTTTGATCGAAAATGGTTTTATAAAAACAACTTTCCATACTTTTCTATGTTTATTTGCCATTAGAAAAGTTGGTCAACAGAAAACACTTTTCAGTCAAAGAAAAATTTAGCTTGGTTTCCAAGAAAGTGTTTAGAGATGTCATATTATTTGCTGATTATATCAAATTTGGTCCTCAAACTTTTGATTGTTATATATATATTTTTTTGAATATTTTTTTTTTCAATTTCATCATTTAAAATTTGATTTTTATATTAACTTTGGTCTTTATTTTTATGATTGTTATTTACTTTTCTCTTATCATTTTTAAATTAAAATTTTTTATCTATCAAATTTGGTCCTCATTCTTTTGATTGTTACTTATTTTATTTGAAATAATTTATAAAATTGTAATTATTATTATTTTAACTTCATCATCTTTTAATTTTTTTTATTTGTTAGATTTGATCTCTATTATTTTGATTATTATTTATTTTATTTGAGATAATTTATGAAATTATATTTTTTTTCAATTTCATTCTCATTCAACTTTTTAATTTGTAAGATTTGTTCTTCATTATTTTAATAAACTTGAAAATAAAATAAAATATTAATAAGTTATTTTCTAGCTCATTTTGATGACATAACCAAACACTGAAAAATATTTTTCAATTTATTTTTCATGACGCTACCAAATATCAGAAAATAATTCACTTTTCCAGAAATTACTTTTAAAAAAGAGACTACTTTCAAACAAACAAATAAAGCTTAAATGAAAAGTGATATTTTCAAGCTTGTCTTGAGTTCATGGCGGAAGCCCTTTGAATGCCAAGTTGAGCCCATCATAACTTGGGCCTTCTCATTGTGATCCAATGATGAAACTGTCGACTTAGTGGCTGTTTGGTATTGTGGCTGCGGGTGAGGTTCACCCGCAACCACAATTTTTCCCTTTTGGTAACATTCCCAGCATAATTTTTTAATGGAGGGTCCCATCATTAACTGTGGTGCAACCACAAGTCACAAGAAGCAGCTCTCAGCTGCTTCTTGTAATTGGAAAATGGATGAACAGTGGAGCATGGCTCCATTGTTCATCCATTTTTTTCTATGAATAGTGAAACTGATCCGATTCAAAGCTAAAAATGTATTGAACTGGGTCCGATCTAGCAAAATAATTTTTTTTATTTTTAATTGTATTTTATTCAAAAAATTAGCGTTAAACATTATTCAATAACTACATAAATTAGACAGAGATCGCTTGACGACGCCGTATTTATAGAATTTGATCGCAATCTCAATTTCATACGTGATGGAATTGAGGAAGTTTAATGGAACAACAAAAAATATTTTAAATAAAGTATTATTTATTTCATGATGTAATAGCAATAGTTAAATCTACAATATTAAAATTAAAAATCATCAATATTAATATATATTTTTTAAATTATTTTATAACCTCAATTTCAAAAACATTCTTAACCAAACACATTAAACTACTTTTTGTTCAACCTCAATTTCAACCACAGTTTTAACCAAACACTTATTTTTTCAAACCAACCTCAACTAAAAGTACTTTTTATAAAACAACTTTTTTCAAACCACAACCACAAAAACTACCACAATACCAAATACGCTCTTAGGTTTATAATATGGCATTAGGTTTCTAGTTTCAACCTTTCCGTCAGTTTGCCCGCACTCTGCCAGGACAGCTGGATCCAAAATATTTGTTACACAAAAAAGAAGAAGTGTTGTCAATATTTTTAAGTATAGTTTGTTTTTTTATGAATTAAAAGGTTTATATATATATATATATATTTAATTAAATAAATTAACAATGAGATTTACCCATAAATATTAAAAAAAATATTAATATTAACTAAAGACTAAGTTAAAAATTATGAAATATATACATATTATGATATTTGAATTTATATTATTGAGATCTTTCCAAAAAAATTACATTTTATATGTGCTTCTCTTTTTTTTTTTTTGGAAAATTACATCAAACCTTTTATAATTTGATTGTTTTTTGTTTTTTACTTTGCCTTCGTATTTTGAAAAATTACATTTTAAATCCTATACTTTAATAACTTTATAATGCTTTACTTCCTAAAAAAAATCAACAAAAAATGCTAGATTATTTACAATATTGTTATTATATTTTATTTAATGACTAAAAAACCCTTACAATATTAATATTACAATTTTACTATTAAACTAAAAAAACCCTACTCACCATGGCTAATCTATTTCTTTTCCTTTTGTTTTTCAATCTTCAATCTTCAGCAAGCTCACAAGCAATCTTCAGCAAGCTCAATATTTTATTTAGTGACGCCATTGTTGTTTTAATTTTATTTTCTTCCCTTTTCTTTTCAATTGCACAAAAAGCTTTGTCCCTAAGAACAAGCATCATCCAATAGTTCTTTGAAATTCAAGTGATAAGAAGTTTGTGAAGAGAAGGCAAGAATGCTTGCTAGGAAAGTTCCCATCTCCTTGAAAATCAAGCACAAGAGATGCACGATCAAAATACGCAAAATCGGCAATTGAATCAATGCAATGCCTACCAAAATCCACCTTGCATAATTAATACAAAAAAAATAAGTTTGAAAATTTCGAAGTTCCAATCAAGATTTCAGCTCCACCCTTCTTTGAAAAATCAAGTTCCAATTGAAAATTTCAAAGTTCTAGAGGAATTACACAATGATTGTGAAAGAGATATTAATGAACACCTTGAAGTGTCCGGGATCAAAATCAAGACAAAAAATTCAAATATAGAGCAACCAAATGTCGATGAGCCAAAAAAATTCAATTTTGTGTTTGTGGAGAAGGAGAGAAGAAATCGTACAAAGGGAGAATCCAAATCTGTGTACGTTGGATTGACATACAGTTTGGGTAATTTTGTTGTTTTATTTTATATGGAAGTAAATTTATTATTTTATCTATTAAGAATGGAAAGTGTAATTTTTTTAAAAGACATAGCTAAATTAAAAAAAACAATTAAATTATAAAAAGATCAATATAATTATTTATTAAAAAATATAAAGCGTTTACTGTACGAATTCCAACCACTAAAGAGGTGCTTAGAAAATTGGGTTGGCTTTTTGGATAGAAAAAGTCATTTTCAACCTATTTTTACTAAAAACACTTTACAAGCACCCTTATAATATTAATAAACCAATCTATCTGCTGAAAAAAAAACTTATATCGGTCCAAAACACAAAATTAAACCAGAAATGTATTTTTTCTCAACCTTAATTTACTTTTTTCAGCAATATAAAGGCAAAAAAAAACCTCAATGAAATTTTCTTCTCAAATAAAACTTATTGATACCAAAATTAGCATTTGTTTTATCCCTGAAATGTTGTCAACCAATAACTTTCTCTCTCATTCACAATTTTTTGATGGCTTTCTCAATCATCTCTTAAATCAATAGATCAAAAAATGAACAAAATAAAGTTTTGGACTAAAATTAAAATTCCTAAAACTAAGGGATTGTAAAAGGAAAAATGAAAATAGGTGAATCAATAAGTAATTTTTCATGCATATTTGGGATTGGCAACACATTTTTCTTCTATGTTTCAATTTGTTGTTTTTTTTTTTTATCTCCTAATTATGCCTTTACACCATAAATTCAAACCAAATCATATTAAATTAGCCAGCAAGTGAGAGGCGTCCGCGTTTTTTGGGCGACACGTGTAATGCCTCCTAGTGGCTGTTAGTAACTTTTCAAGGTGGTGTCTGAAGCAGCATCCCACCCTCTACACGGTGGAGCGGTGCGTGTTGACATCCATGGCATGAAGGAGCTCTGATAATAATTTTTTTCCTTTCCTCTCTTTTCTCTCTCCTCCACCTCAAAAAGTGTGTTAGACTTGTAAGATTGCAAAGTGGTTCTTAATCTTTTAATTGTATCGAATTTGTTTGATTTGTTTTTCAATTTCATCCCTTGGCGTTTTATTTTTTATGTTTTTTTATCAAATTTGATCCTCATTCTTTTAATTCCTATTTATTTTGCTTTTAATCTTTTTCTAATTGGATTTTATTTTTTGATTTAATCCCTAATCATTTTATTTTAATTCTTTCTTTTGTTGAATTTGATTCTCATTCTTATGATTGCAATTCCTTTTATTTTGAGTTCTCTTCTTTATTAACTGTTTTGTGGCAATTTTATCTCTCACTGTTTAATTTCTTTGATTTTTCATATCATACTTGGTGTTTATTTTTTTATCATATTTTAAAAATTCAGACCGAGAGTCGACCATTGTCATGTTCTGGGTCACAAGTTGGGTTGAATAATAGGGGTTACCGAGGTCAATCAAATTTTTTATTGCGCAGGAAGTAAAAATAACATTATTTTGATAAAAAAAATGGCAAAAAAAAATCAATGGGTGTTGACATGATTTTCTCCTAGCTAATCGTTTGATTTTTTATTCAGTTAAAAAGTAAAAATGATATTATTTTGATAAAAAAAATAATGGACAAAAAAAAAACTCTTTTAATTGCTCTTTTTTATCTCTTGATTTTTTTTAATCCTTTTCTTGGTTTTTTTTTATTTCATTTCTTTTTTGTCCAGATTTAGTTCTCATTTTTTATCATTTTCTTAATTTGTTTTTTTCTTTCAATTTTGTCCCTCGACATTTTCTTTCATTGTTTTATCTAATTTTGGTTATCATTCTTTTAATTGCTCTTTTTTATCCTTTTTCTTTTTTTATAATTTTATTTTTTGATTATGTCTCTCATTATTATTTTTCATTGGTTTTTATACTAGATTTGGTCTTTATTGTTTTGATTGTTATTTGTTTTATTTTTTTATGGTTAAGAATTTTGTTCAAGATTT
>Ga0325411_1000301_pt1 | contig 50242 bp, 18 predicted proteins | sample PopdelMetagenome_13_FD_206181 | JGI IMG/M metagenome (GOLD analysis project Ga0325411, IMG submission 206181) | Populus deltoides microbial communities from Bellville, Georgia, United States - Xylem-PdIQD-R4 | ecosystem: Host-associated > Plants > Phyllosphere > Stem > Wood/Secondary xylem... | reverse complement strand
ACTGGATATTTTATACAAATTTTTTATCATTTTATACTGGATATTTTATACAAATTTTTTATCATTTTATACGGTGATCTTATCAAAGCATTATGTTAATTGATATGATTGTTTTTTATTTGTATTAATCTTGTCATGTTTAAACTTAAATAATAATAAACCAGATACTCATGAATGTTGCTTATTTATCCGAATTCTAAATCTTGTATACTAAAACATTAACGATATAAATTATTTCCTTATTAGCTCAGAACACATTCTATACTATACTTTTATAATAAAAACAAGCTTATTAATGAATTTAGAAAGAAAAAATAAAAGATAAATTGTGAATACGTGCATATAATATATTCTACATTCTATATTCTCAATGTATATTCAATTCAAATTATATGTCTTCGTGATAATCCAACACTAACACATCAGTCCATCACTAACACATACCCTCAAGCCTGCATTATGCATTAAGTTCATCTCAAACCAATTATTAAACCCAGTGACATCTCTCTAACTTTATGTGAAATTAAAACCTGAAAGCAAAATTCGTGATAGTTGTTGCAGAAGCTGAGCAACCACTCTGAACCTTACAAGCAGACTGAAATAAAATCGAAGCACAGGACAGACTTTCTGGAGTTAAGCGAGGAGTTTTCACATGAAAACAAGAAATTGGAATTGAGAAGATTATTGAGCTCGCTTTATTTTATAGGGAGGAGCGAGGGGGTTTTGTAATTTTATTATTATGCAACAGAAATGCCGCAGTTCATGTACGAGTATAACAGTGTACAAAACTTAAAATCAAACGCACCAACACAGAAGTTGACTCTGAAGCAGCCACCTGCGGTTGAGGAAATTAATCAATTTTCCTAGACTAAAATCAATACAGACAGCAATGCCCGTCAGAGTAAACAAATGAAGGCATTTTTATTTTTAAAAAAATGAATATACAGCAGAATATTATTATTATTCACCCAGCAATAGCGCAAGCACAGATGACTCCATATCCCACTACCAAGCTTTTCCTCCAAAATCACTCACAAACTCTACAAAACAGAGCGAAGGACAACATAACTGGTTGAAACTCTTTCCCATCACATCCACAATAAACTGTAGCCAATAACAGAACAGTATTGGTCAGCATCACGATAGCATTCCATAATGATTTTGATTGGAATTCGACGTAACCAGAGGATATAACCTCAAGCTAAAAGCGAATGAAATTTATAAATGGCGTGGTAAGATTCAACGTGGTGAGATCCAATTTAGAAGTCGAGATTCAAGTTATACAGCAGTCCACCTAATTCACTGGAGATGGTTTTTCCAAACATATTCTTACCTGCATAATTTCATCTTAAGCATGAAAAACTGTTGGTGCAAAGCACAGTCTTAAAAGCATTAGGGGATTCCTGTTAAAAGCACCAAGAAATGTGCCAGAGATACTAAAAGTAAGCTCGTACCACCGAGCAAAAAAGAGTCCATCCGAACTGATGCGAAAGTATTTATGTGTTCTAATTTTCCTAGACTTTCTTTTAGTTCATTAAATAAGTAAACTTGAGCACCCAAAATTTGTCGAAGCACATGTTTTGCTTATTTTAGCATTTTAACTTGTGCAATCACTTATGCATCGTATACATTAGCTCTCCAATTAGGAAATTATATATGGAAACAAAGTGAAAATACGAGAATTTTGATTTCCAGTCAAAAACCAGTCACTCAGCAACCTATTTGCCAAAGAGACAACATCAAGTTTCTGCCTGCCATGTAGAACATAAAATTTGTCCAAGAATGTGTGACAATGAAGCCTTTCCATCTAAAAAAACACTGACCTATGCAGTTTAATTTATTAATGAAATCTAGGAACCACTCATTCAAAGTTTCAGGCTTAGAAATAATTGCTCGATGGCACATAGTATCAACCAAACTAATATTCTAAAGCAGTTAGTTGTTTGCGAGAACAGCATCAAATCCAATTCAACTAACCCCAGTCCCAGACTAGTTGGAATTCGCCAAGTACATAATTGAAAGAAAGCTTGATTTCAAAACAAATTTATCTGCAGAAGAAGATATCAACTTGAAGTAACTCAAGAATGCAAACTATGCACCTTGTGTCCATTTCCACAGTAGTTATCTAAGTGTATAACAATGAATTGCTAGAACAGATATACAGAAAAGAAATGTTGGAAGATTGAAGAGGTTATAGATGATTCATTTATCATAAATCGAAGGGTTAAAGACATGAAGTGCTGTCATTTGTCCACTGTAGTATTAGGAAGCATACCTCGTTTAGTTTATGATGAAGGGTCCTTTCCCTTAACTATAATGACAAGGCATTGTGCATGGTTGGTGCAGTAATTGCTTACACTTCCCAAGAACATCCTGGTCACAAACAACATACTTCAGCAATTTTAGCATTCTGAAGGAGCACATTGACATGCCAGTCATGCCTTTATGAAGCTAAGAACAAAAATAAAAATTGACCATGCTTTTTCACTTGAAAGCCTACCACACTTTAAAAATCACGATTAAATTGAGGGGAAAAAATGGTAAATGAATGCAAAGAAATGCCAAAAAGTGATTGAATAACATTGAAATGAAAAGTTCGGTAATTAGTATCTAAAAAGTAACTCAACAGTCAACAACAAGAAACAAAAAAAACCTAATCCATATATCTATGCATTGAGAAATCAAAATCATTGGAGGGATTCAGTTAAATGGATGCATGAGTGGTTGTTGACTGCATTAAGTACGCAAATCCATTCCAACAAAGGACCTGCATTTGTCATCGTTAGAATTTCTGTCCAAGATAACTATTAAAGAAATTGCTACTCCTACTAGAAATAACTGATTGCATCGAATGCAATTGTATCAGTAAAATTGCCCATAAATAACTCTTTAACTCTCAATCACAAAATTACCACCAGGATAGTGCTTACGGCTTTACCTATATGCTTAATTAAGGGACTACAGGAACCAATAAATGCCATCTCCATTTGATTTTCAACATCAATTAATGGAAATATGCTATTCTAGCACTAAATGCTAGTAGTCGAATGAATTAATCTCGAGTGGCACTAACTACCTTTTAATAGGGGCCAAAAGAACGACAGCCCATCACAAGCAAATCAGAATGTAGATGCTCAACAACTTCACATATCTTCTCCTTCGAATCCCCCATCACCCCTTGTGTTTTTCACATTTTCCTGAGCATTAAAGTAATGCTCAACAAAATAGCGAAACGAATTAATAGAGATAGCAGCTCATGAAGCTGATACGACAGAAACAAAAGTTACTTTCTTTTCATGGCAAATCTCCAAAGCATGTTCTAGAATCGCCTCCGTAATATTCCTTTGATGCCTTCAATCGCCGCCTTGAAGGCAGGTACCTCCAGATCACCTTAATTAATTTCAAAGCAACCATTCAGTAATCAGAAATCGTGACAATCAAACAGTATCGAAAGGCCGAAAGCAGAAGACACAGGAGTTTAATACTTAACTGAATCCACCGAAAGGGATGGCACCGAGATAGAAGGTGGTGATTGGAAAAGGAGGATGACGAAGGAGCCAGGGGATTCAGTGGAGTCAGGAGCAGGAGATCGAAGCTAGACGTTATCAAAGGCCCATCATAGGGTGTACATGCTCTCCTCGGTTCCATCAACTGCCATCATCACGCATCCAAGGTCTGCAGTCATGGTCTGATTGATTGACTGAATTTTACTCACTCAGCTCTCAGCTCAGCTGCCAATTACCCTTTCGAGTATCGAGTTGATCCACGAATCCTTGATTTTATTTTTATTTTCATTTTCATTTTTTAAAAAAACGTGAGATACCAGAGAGAGAGAGAGAGAGCGTGAAGGAGACGGCTCGTGGATGCGCGCAAATAGAATAGTCAGCCGGGGGCCGAATAAGTGTTTTCCTCTTCTTGGACTATCCTTTCCTTAAATTCTGTTCAACAAAATACTTCCAAGTAATTAATTTTTATTATTTGGTGAATTATAATAACTACCTTAGACATATATTATTTAAGAGTTTGGTGGTGTATAAAACCCTCTTTAAGATTTAAGAAAATATCCATCTCCAAATGCAATATTTATTCCAAAAATGCCTTTCCAAGTTCAAATCTTGTTTTTGTTCATACAATATTCCTTTTAATTACTTTGTTGTTATTCATTTCAATGTTAGTTAACTAAGACTTTGTTTTTTTAAAAAAATATATATCGAATAAATAATAATAAATTTTTAATTGATTCTTTAAAAAAAACAATCCATTACGTAATTTTCTAATAATTTATTTGATATTAGTTTCGAGATCAAATCAAACAACAGTATATTGGAATACCTTTTCGAGCCATGTATATACAACCCTTTGTTGCAGCAGCCAATAGATTTTTTTCTCTCTTCCATAAAATTAAACATAAAACCATTCGAATATTGATAAATTATTTAGTGTTTTAAAAATAATTTCATCAAGTTTTATAATTGATTATTGTTTTTTTCTTATTACCTAATATGAAAATCACAATATCAAAATAATTACAATACCCGTATAGAAACGAAAATTAAGTTTAAACTGTGGAAATACATTTTTTTAGTATAAACGTGTTTTTGTGGGGTTTTTTTAAAAACTTGCAAATAATTTATGTCAATTCTCCAATTTTAGACAAGATAACCCCTCAATTGAAAAAAATAAGTAGTTAAATAAATCAATTTTTAAAAAAAATAAAAACAAAAAAAATATTCAATTCAATTCAATTTTAATTTTAAAAAAAATTAAAACAGAGTGAATTGGTTAAATAAAAATTGAACCAATTATAAAAAAAAATCTAAATTGAATCAATTATAAAAAAAAAGACAATTTATATTGTGTTTTAAAAATATTTTTAAAAAAATTTAAATTTTTTTATTTTTTTAAATTAATATTTTTTTATAACTTTAAATCATTTTAATACATTAATATTAAAAATAATTTTTAAAAATAAAAAAATATTATAATAATATATTACAATCCCTTTCCAAAACACTCCATCACTACTGCCAATCACACCCCGCCCCCTCACTTCCCCGCCCCCCTCATTGTCCCCGATGTGATTGGAGTCCAAACGACTTCCTGTTATAAAACCTCAAGAAAGGAAGATGTTGTTTCAAGTAGGAGGACATGGAACGCGGCCCACATTTTTCAAGATGGTTGCTGCCCTCACCTACTCCATCAGTATAAGTTTGTTTCTGCATATATATCCACATCTCTTCGTTTTGTGTATAATTGTTTGCCCACTTCATTTTCAAGTTTTTAAGGGATGGGAAGCTAATATTTTTGTGAACCACTTGAGATTTTCATTTGGGTTTCTTTTAATTCTCTTATTTTTGTTTGCTTTTGGCAAATCCATGTCCTAATCAAGTCTTTTTTGTTTTTTTTAAGTGTTTTAAAAAAATGTTTTTTCCTTTTCCTTTTATGCGCTTGGTAAGATAGAGGCTCTCTTAAGTAATTTTTTTTTTTTTTTTGTAGACCTGGTTTTTTAGTGTTAGGTAGAAATATTTTTTCATTGCTTGATCTGGAGTTAATTACCTTTCATTGAATTGGGAGATTCGGATGGAACAATTCAGGTAGACAGGAGAAGTGTTGGGAAGTTTAAAGGCTCTGATGGTATTGAATTTTCGGGTTTCCAAAACACAAAATCCGACCCCGAACGAGCTGGACGGGGTCGGTTTGAACCGATTTTTGGCTTGGTAATGAACACATTTTGTAAAAATTAAAGAACTTGGTTTAGTTGGATTTTTCAGCTCATGCCAATCCAATCCGGGTTTTGAACACCTCTAGTTTGGTGTTGCTACCGGAGGTTATGTTATTATTCCAATTTATTTTTAAGGTTTTTTTTTTTTGAAATTAAGGGGTTGGTTTCCCGTAATATCACGTGGGGGATCTGGAATTTTTCTCCAGGAAGAAAGAACCAAAACCGAAAGCTCTGTTGCTTTTGTTTATTGATAGGCTGCCTCCATATATCTCGACGACGGAGGCCATTGCTGTAATTTTTAATTTTTTATTTTCTTTGCCCCAGCAACTAACGCCATAGGCATGGTCTATAAATAGCCCTGCAAATGTAGCATACACGTAATGGAGAAGATACAAGCATTGTGAAGGGGAAAATGGCTCGATTTGAAGTTGGGATTGCAAAAGAATGGAAGAGGGATGGCGCATCATTCCTTAATGGATGGATCTAACATAGCAATATTTCGCGGCAGCAACTTGTTAGATGGATGCAGGACCTTATAAATCCAAAAAAACGAGTTGGCTAACCCGAGGAATAGAGAGAAGATGTCTCTCTAGAGGCTCAACTAAGATCTTACCTACTTGGTGACCTTTTTCCTGCTTTTCATGTCTAGAGATAGCTTGCAGGTGTGATGCATTTGTTTCAAATCCCAACTCATGTGTTGTACATTATAAAGGAGAAACAAAATGCTCTTTTGCTATCACCATACTGCTAATGGCTTGTGTCAAAACGAAGGAAACATAGTTTACCATGATTGTGGTGAAGAAATTTCCCCGCGATCGCCACCCAAGCATCGTTATCTTTTAAGTTTTTATTTGTTTTTTATTTCAAAAATATTTTAAAAAAAATTAAAAATTTTATTTTTTTACTTCAAATTAATATTTTTAATATTTTAAAATTATTTTAATATGACGATATTAAAAATAATTTTTTTAAAAATAAAAAATATATTATTTTAATATATTTTTAAATAAAAAATATTTTAAAAAATAACCAAATCACTCTTATAAATCACGCTCGACTGTTGCCCATCTAAATGTTGGAAGTAAATGGCAAGTAAAGAGTCGAGGTAGTGGAAGTTATGCATCCAACTTTGACTCTTCATTCAATTGTCTAATGAATCCCCCCTCGTCACCAAACTATTCTTTTTATTTTCTCTCTTTCAAGCTGGCTTAAAAAATTCAAATAGGAATCTAAGATTTGTTGTATTTAAATTTCGTCAGTGTTATCTTTATTATAATTTTTTATTAAAAATTATTTCTAAAATTAAGAATTTTTTTCATTAATTTCATTCCTATTATTTTTATTAAAATTTTATTTATTTAAAATAATTTATGAAATTAATGATTTTTTTCAATTTTATTCTCCATAGATATTTTTATCTATGTGATTTAATTCTTATTTATTTTTATATAAAATAGTTTTTGCATTTGTTTCTTTTTTAATTTCATACTTCTTGAGTTTTTTTCCTATTAAATCTAATCATTTTTATTGCTATTGTATTTTTTTGCCTCGAAAGGTTTTATAGATTGATTTTATTATTATTATTATTTTCTCCACCAATATTTAATTGGTCGGGTGTTCGATTTCTTAGTTGAGTCCAGTTATAGAATTTAACGGGTTATGGGTTTAAAAGATTAACTCTGGTTTACAAAGTTGACACGAGTTTTCTTAGGTTTTTTTTTTTTCATCCTTCAGCATATTGTTATTTTTTTCTTCACTTTCTATGCGAATTTTTAGCCATTTTGAGAATAGCACAAGTTACCTCGTTTTTTTTTATCTTTGTTAAATTTAGCTTTTCTAAACAAATTTTGTTTTTAAATTAAATTAAATTGATTGATTTTATCCTTCAACATTTAATTTAACGGGTTGCAGGTTTGAGATTTGACCCGACTTTACAAGGTTCACTCATGCTTACTTTGTTTTTCCCCCCTTTTTATGTTTTTTTTAATATAATTTCATCCTATAACATTGTTTTTATTCACTTTCTATGATATTTATCTTTATTTTTAAAATAACAAGGGTTGTCTCAGGGTTTTTTAGTTCTTTGTTAAATTTAGCTCTTTTAAAAGGAATTTGGTTTTTTTAATTAAATTATTTTTTTTTATTTCATCCTCTAATATTTAATTTCACGGGTGTTGAGTTTCTTAGTTTAATCCAGGTCTACAATTTAATAGATTAGAAGTTAGGAAGATTAACTCGGGTTTACAAAATTTATCTGAATTTGTTTAGTTTTTAAAATTTATTTTTGGTTTCATCCACCAACATTTTGTTATTTTTATTTATTCACTTTCTATGAGTTTTTTCTATGGTTTTGAAAAAAAACAAAGGTTAACTTGGAATTTTCTTTTTGACGTTTGTTGCATAGAACTTTTATAAAATAAATTTTATTTTTTAATCAAATTAAATTAATTAAATAAAAGTAAGCATCATATGCTTGATTTATGATTTTTTTTTATTTTTATTTGTTTTCTAGATCATTGTTATAATTTTTTGGTTATCATAATCTTAAAATTTTTTTACTTCTTTTAATATGTTAAGCATCATATGCTTGATTTATAATTTTTTTTTATTTTTGTTCGTTTTCTAGATCATTGTTATAATTTTTTTGTTATCATAATCTTAAAATTTTTTTACTTCTTTTAATATGTTAATATCATGTAATTTTTTTTATATTGATATAAAATTAACCTGTCTCGTAGCATAAGATAACGTATTGCTATTATCAGTCGTTGTTATAAATGAAACAAAAACCCCTAAATGAAAAAAGAAAAAGAAAAAGAAGTAATTATCCAATCAATTTGAGTCACGGCTTGTGGCCATCAACAGCCAAAAAGTGTGACTTGTGACGAGGACTTCCACAACTCCTTACCCTGGAAGGCATTTAATTCCACACACCCATCGTCATCGTCATCGTAATCAAATCAACAAGTCGCCACCGTCGGATCCCAGATCCAGCCTCCACCCATTTCCCATCACATGGCCGGCTCCATCAGGCATGATCAAGCATCTCTTGACAGAGACAACCATCAACCATACACGTAACCTTAAAAAAGAAAGAAAAAGCCATTAATCCCAACAGTAACTAATATTATCAAAAAATAATAATCAAACAAAGAAAAATAAAAATTTAGAACAGAAAGGTTACCTTCCTTCTTATTTCGAAAGTTCAAACCCCGGCTGGATCCCAGTTTAGATGAGTTTTGGGTGTGTTTTGTATTGTGTTTTAAAAGTATTTTTAAAAAAATTAAAATTATTATTTTTTTATAATTAATATAATTTTTTTATGTTTTTAGATTATTTTAATGTGTTAATATTAAAAATAGTTTTTAAAAAATTAAAAAATATTATTTTAAAATAAAAATAAACCGTTAAAACACTCTAAATAATTGGAAAACTAAGACCAAGTGGGGGCCACGGAGGTCCGAATATTTGATGGGCAAAGAATTCACGCATCTCAATGTTCCTGAAAACAAAATTCCTTTCCCTCACCCATTAAATTTCTTTATTTTTTATTTCAAAAAACAATATTAAAATAACACATAAATCCAATTTAGCCTCCCCTTTTCGATTTTCTCCTTCTTAATTCCCTCTCCTTGAAAATAAACAAAAACAAAAACAAGAAGCCCTGAAATCTCGATCTGATTGTCCGAAAATCCTCTAGCTAAAAGACCACCTTTTCTTTTCTTTTTAATTTTCTCTCACTAGCTCGACATCAAACCCAGTTAAGTTAATTTTTCCTCAACAACCGTCGGCTTTTTAATCAACGGCTCCGATCTTGCAATCAACCGATGCAAAATCGTCCACGAAGACATCACTACCATCTATGTACGAGATAAGGAGGTTGAAATTGTGAAATTTGGTGGATGCTGCTCATTTTTATAAATGCATGTCGAGGGGGATCTAGGGTTTTCGAGCCTGGTGGTCCTTGTTTTCTGTGTAGTGATTATTCCGCTGGGCTGTTTTATAATTAGGTGTAAATGGCGAGGTGCGGTTGCGAGAAAGGAGGAGATCAAGAGGCTGTTGGTTTTGGCAGCAGAGGAAGCCGCTAGGGCTGAGTTTGAGGCCGCGGCTTCATACGGCACCGTTCCGGTGTTGACAAATAACTATCAATGTGCTGTTTGTTTTTGCCCGACAACGACACGGTGTGCCCGCTGTAAAGCTGTTAGATATTGGTATGTTAATTTCGTGTTAATGCTTGATTTTTTATCGGGTTTTAGTCCTTAATTGCGTTGAATTCAGGTTTGGTTCTGGGGAGATTTAAAGTTTTTGTTTTGGCCTTTTCTTGTAATTAAGTGAATGAGAGATAATTGCTGAAGATAATTTGTAATGTTTTTGAAGGGAAGCTGTTTTAACAGTAAACTTTGAGAAGAATCTGATTCTTTACTTCGCGTTGTTCCAGTTAAACAGGGAAGGGGAAAAAACTGTGGAATTAGGTGCTAATTGATGAAGGGAATTCCCAAATAGAGGTTTAATCTGCGTGGAAATCCTTAGGGATTTCTGACTTACTAAACTAATTATGAATGTTTATTAATTAGATGCTAAATGTGGGATTTAATAATCTATGCAGACTAGTTTCTTGTTTTGCGTGGGTTGTATTAGTGTTGTTAGGTATATGGGAAACTAAGGAAAAGACTTGTATTGCTAACTGAAAACATTTTAGTTTGTTAAAAAGAGAGTGTGGTGAGAGTCAATACTTGAAGGAATTTGTAGAGATTTTGTCTCAAATTAATCATTATCTGTACAACTGGTTTCATACACTTACAAATCACTACCTGTTTAACTACAATCTACTTTTTTATCGTTATATGAAATTAAATTCCCAAATATTGCAAGGTGGTAGCTTACCTGGATTAGTATGAAATGCAAGGGGTATTCTAGAATTTAATGTCATTTAGTGCACTAACTTTTGATGAAACATGTTTTATAAGGACCTAATCGAGATCAGCTAACTTGTGATGTGCTCCTCTACAACCTATAAGACTATTTTTTCACCTTTTTCCTCCCTACTTGGTAGGCTTCTGTTATTTGTATTTGTATATTGACGTCATAATTTGGTCTGTTTCAGTTCTGGCAAGTGTCAAATTATCCACTGGCGACAAGGTCACAAGGAAGAATGCCATCCTCCTACCACTACATATCACATTAACGATGATGGAGGTAATCCTGGCCAGAGGGCTGCAAAGGGAGACCAACATGATATTTATGATGGCAGATATGAGAATAGACCAGTCGATACATTCTCTGTGGAGCCTGTAGTGTCTGATTCCAATTACTCTCCTGGAGTTTCATTTGTAAAGGATGATGATATTAAAGCTGATTCTGTTTTAGATACAGAAGGAACAGATTCCGTTTTTGAATCATCAGGCACCTCATTTTCTGGATTTTCTACTCCTACTGGCTCTTCGTTTTCTGAATTCTCTGCTCATTCAGGTGGTGAATCATCTGATAATGTCTCTGTAAGTGAGAGCATCGGTTCAAATGAAACTGAGGGATCAGATGGACAAATGCCAGCTGATACTGCTGCTGACACACTGGAGTCCAGTTTGAACAAGGTGGATGTGACCAAGCCATTGTCTCCAAAGTTTGCTACTTTGGTTGATTCTGTAGATAGTTTTAATAAATTGAGTAAATCAAATCAGAGTAAACCTCATGGAAATGACGGGGAGAGCCAGTGCTCATCTAGCTCTTCAGGTCATAGCATCAGTGCCAGGAATGATGATTCAATCACAAAGCCAGCTAAAGTTTCTTCTGGTTTCTGGGGTAGAACCCTGGATTCTGCTGTGTCCAGCAGTGATACCATGGACAGATCTGCTATGTCGAATTTCACTGGCCCTGTTAACAGCAAGCCATCAAATGATGAATCATTCCTACATTTCAAGTTCAATCTATCTGGAAGTGATGCTCCTACCCAGCATGCAAAAAGCACAAGGGTGAATGACATCATACCAGATGATGCACTCCCTTCCGCTTCTGATAGAACTTTTTCATCAGAAAAGAATGGTGTTGATGCTCAAAAAGTCAAGAACTCCCCATCCATAAGCTGTGAAAGGTCCAGTCATATTGATGTTAACTCTTGTGGTGATTTGAATGTTTCCAGTGAGCGTAAATCTGTATGTTCATCCTCTTCTTATGGTCATGTTTCTTCCAGTTCTGGAGGAGTTAAATTAGATGCAGGTGCTTCAAAAGTATGCAGATCTCAATCCTTGATATCTGAAAGATCAGATGTTGTTGTTAATGACCCTGTTGGTGCTTTACATCTATCCAAGTCCAGATTATCATCTAATGCTTCTCAGACCCATTTGACTTCTACCATCAGTGGGCACTCAGTTTCAAGTGTGCAACATGGAAATGTGGAACTGGGTGCTGCAAGTTCCTCTCAAATGGCAAGCTATTCTCCTAGTTCTATTAATGGATTGAAGTCATCAGTGTGGAAAGTTGTTGACCAATTCAGAGGACCTAAATGTGGAAGATATAGTAAAAAGGTATGGCTTATAGATTCTTGTTTGCATCACCAGCAATCTTTTTTCTATGGATGCAATGAATTTACCATAAGTTTATTTTTACTTTTCAGGGCCTTTTCCCATATGATTTATTTGTAAAGTTATACAATTCGAGTAAGGCGGAAATGCGACCATGTGGTCTTATCAACTGTGGAAACAGGTATGCAATATGTTTCTTTTCAAGTGAAAGCAGATTGAAGTAGCTGCAGCTGTGATTAAAAGGGCTTCACTATCCATTATTTAGAAATATGAATACTACATGCAGTTGCCTTAATGTTAATTATGCCTGTGACTATCTGATTGCATCTACTTTTATATGTTAGCATTGTATAAACTACCCCAAGATGTTGATAACATATCCTCTGTTCCATTTCTGCAGCTGCTATGCTAATGCTGTTCTACAATGCTTGGCATTTACTCCTCCTTTGACTTCGTTTTTTGTACAAGGGCTCCATTCCAAAACATGTATGTTTCTCATCATGGTCACCTTATTAGATTTAACATGTTGAGTTTTTGAATAGCATGTTTTGGTAACATTTTCAAATAAGGTCATCATTTTGTTTCCATACCAGGTTTAAATAGAGAATGTTGCTTCTCTTGTGAGTTTGAAAGTATAATTTTGAAGGCAAAGGAAGGGAAATCTCCACTTTCTCCCCTTGGCATTCTATCCCAACTACAGAATATCGGGAGTCAGCTTGGTAATGGGAGAGAAGAAGATGCACATGAATTCCTAAGGTGAGCTGGTTTCCTTGCTCTGCAACCAATGAAATAGGAATTTCTTTTGTTTTTATGATTTCATCTTTTGGAGAATTTCATGGTAGATAATAAAGGAACAATAAACAGGTATGCAATTGATGCAATGCAATCTGTTTGCCTTAAGGAAGCTGGGATAAATGCAATGGACTCCTTTGCAGAAGAAACCACTCTCATAGGCCTTACATTCGGAGGCTACCTTCACTCAAAGGTAATACATTTTTTGGAGATTAATGACATTCAGAGATTTAATGCAAAGCAATTCTCCTTTTATTTTATTTTATTATTTTTCTTACTCCTAAGACATTTGCATCTGAATGCTTACTTTTGGCAAAAGTTCAATAATTTAGATCATGCAAACAAAATTTGCTGTTGTTTGTAGATAAAATGCATGAAGTGCCATTACAAGTCAGAGCGGCAAGAAAGAATGATGGATCTTACTGTTGAAATAGAGGGGGATATAGGGAAGCTTGAAGATGCACTAAGACGATTCACGAGTGCTGAGATTCTGGATGGAGACAACAAGTACCAATGTGGCAGGTTTGTCAGTTTATGTTTTCTGATAAAACTCCTGAGCATATTGTTTGTATGGGTTTATTCTTCAACCTGTTTTTTATTCTTTTTTTCTTGTGTGTGTGTGTGTGTTGGGGGGGGGGGGGGGGTTGGGGCCCAGCAGGAGAGAACCATTTCGACTTTTTTGTCAATGCATGTTTTTAAATTGTCTTCAGCAATGTGCTGGCTATTTGTTCTTACTAAAATTCTATACTGCAGTGGGACTTTGCAGACTTAACCAAGTTATTTCAACCATAAATAGTTAAATCTTGATTTTATATCTGAGGTTCTTTGCATTTGGATCAAACTGTTTGTTACTGAAAACAAACTGAGATGTGATGCTTTGTGATATGCTGCTTGTACAGCATTTTGATGATTACTCTGCCAGTCTTTACTTCCAAGGAAATATCATTTTTTTTGAATCTGAATTTGTATTAATTCTAGTGTATATTGAATTTTCTTTTTATTGGAGCTGTTGATTTTGAGCTTTCAGAGTTTGTTTACACCATCATCATTCTGTTCAGATGCAAATCTTACGAGAAGGCTAAGAAAAAAATGACAATATTGGAGGCTCCCAATGTCCTTACAATCGCATTGAAGCGCTTTCAGGTACATCTTGAAATCAAAGATGGTATTTTATTCACATGTTACAGGCAAATTCTTATTTTTTTCATTACTGTGCTTGATTTTCAGTCTGGTAAATTTGGAAAGCTCAATAAATCTATCCGGTTCCCAGAGATCCTGGACTTAGCACCATATATGAGTGGAACTAGTGATAAATCACCCATATACAGGCTTTATGGGGTGATTGTTCACTTGGATGTCATGAATGCTGCATTTTCTGGTCACTATGTGTGCTATGTCAAAAACATCCAGAACAAGTGGTTCAAAATTGATGACAGCACAGTATGTTCTCTATCTTAATATGCAATGCAAGTTTATTTGGCTATTTGATATGTTTTTCCTGAAATTGCTTATGCTTGATTAATTGGGTATTTTGACATGCTTTAACCTGGCATCTCCAGCTCCCTTGGCTAAACTAAAAAATAACTTTATTGTTAATAATCTCCATTGGTGCATTACAAGAGAAGTTAGGGGTTTGTGGGCTTTGTGCTTTAGTCAAGGAACCTTCGACATTTCTGTTTTGTTTAGGATTGTTGTCTGATTAAATCTTTTATTTAGATGACCAAGCCAGTGTATTGTGCATATTTTTTTGTCTCTATAAAGAAGTCCAAACCTTGATTATTGGTGATAAACCTGTGTTTTACCCATGTCCGTGAGGTAGCAAACCATATAGAGAATCAAAGTTTGTTTATTGTAGCAGTATCTTTTAAGGCTCTGGTTGGTTTTCTTTCTGGAAGTATTTTCATTGTAAGACCTATTGGTAGCTGGGTCCCAAGTTCTTCTTAGTCTCAAATTGTACTGTTTTGGTGTTAACACCTTCTCTGCTATGCATTAATTTTTTATGGATAAAATATCTACATGTGTGTGTTTGTGCATTTGCTATTTTAAGCTTTTGATCATGGTATTGGCAATGATTGGCTAGGTTACAGCTGTGGAACTTGAAAGGGTTTTATCAAAAGGCGCATACATGCTTCTTTATGCAAGGTGATGGATCTCAGGAGATTAGTTCCATGAAGATTGAAATTTCTCGAGTGTTTTTTTTTTTTTTTTATTGTGATGTTTGACTCAATTTAATATTTGCAGGTGCTCACCAAGGGCCCCAAAATCGATAAGGAGCAGAATAATATCTTCTGATATTAAAAAAAAATGCAACAACTCCAAAATCCATGGAACAAACACTGCATTGGATTCAAGATCCACATCCATGCAATCAAGTGCTTTCCAATTGCATCCTGATTCAATTCCTCCAGATAATTTGGCCAGTGTTGAATCTTTCTATATGAAGTTCCACCGGCTTCAGAGGATTTTAGAAGAGGACTCATCAAGTGACAATTTCTCTTTTACTAGTGGCAACTCCGATGAAGGTTCGTGCAGTACCGACAGCACCCATGATTCTACAAGTACTGATGACCTTTCTGATTACATTTTTGGAGGTTGGAACTCTTGGCAGAATACATCTGATTCGGATACTTCTTCATCTTCACCCCCTTTGTACTCAAGGCAATCACCTCATGCTGAGATGAACCAGCATGGTTCATATGCAGATTCAGGGGTCGGGGGTTCTGATCTTTGGAACAGGATACCCAGTGAGAACAGCAAGCTGGTGTATTTGGAAGGTAAGGGAGGAACGTTTTTGCATTCTGACACGGCTAAACAAGGTAGAAAGTTAGCTAGTAGTAGTAGTTATGACTCAACAAAATTAGGATCAGTTAACCCTTTAAATGGTGTAAAATCCGGGGTATCCTTTAGAAGAACAGCGAGCGAAAGAACAGATTGAGCATTTATAAGCAGGCATTAAGTTAGAGGGGTAAATAAGAGTTGGGAGAGAGGGGCTGTATGTAATGTTGTACTCCTGTAGTTGGATTTGTTTAAAATAGATCGGCCATCACCATTTTGTCAAATTCCTTTCCGGGAAGTCCTCAGAGTGTATAGTGCAAGGGACCTTTTCCAAACCCCAGACAGTCCTTCACTTGAAAACAAGATATATATAAAAATGATCACATTTTGAAGGCTTCTTTGTCGAGATGTATGCGGATGAATATCTTTCGATGCTCAGAATGATTCTTACAAGCTAGCTGAGAAACAATCTGGGTTCGAGCCCACTCTAATACGGAGCCAGTGGATTGCTCGTGAGCCCTCCCTCCCTAGTGCCATCTGTAGTAAGTAATCAAAGAAGATCTACAATAACCCCAGCTCTCCCATAAAAAAAAGAGCAAAAAAAGTTGCTAGATTAAAGCTTATCTTAGCAGAGGTTGTAAGATGAGCTGTGAGCCTGGCTTGCTCGAGCAGAGGTTGTCAAATGTGATTGTGAACTGGTAATAAATTGTGGAAATTCAGGTGAAGTTGATCCCGTAGGATTAGAAGTTAGTGAAAATCATTTTCGGCCAGTGGAGCCCATAATAATTTATTTTTAAAATTAATTTTGTATATAAAAATGAACTCTCAGGATTTATATGCTCGATTTTAAGATTGATGGAGGAACCAATTGGAAGTATCACCCGATACATATACACAAGTTGATCGATTAATGTTAGTTAAATTTTAGGGTAAAAAGATCTTCCTTGAAATCAGTCCCTTCGCAATGACTAGTGTTGTGCTGGTATGTGATTTAAAGTTTGAGCCCCTTTCTCTCTCCGTTTCTTTTCCACTCTTTTCTCCAACAGAATACAAGTAGCAAATGAAGAAGTCTGCAAAACCAACAAGGGGTAATGGGCAATGATCCCATGCCATCCCCACTAGCACCGAACAAGCTGAAGGGATTGGTTTTTCGTTGTTTAACACAGTAAATTTACTTTTGGTAAAGTAACATAATTAAAAAAAAATTATTAGAAAACTAGCACAGTTAAACAAGTAGCAGATAACATCTGCAACTTGTTTTGAATTAAAAACAAGGCATCTCTCTCTCCCCTCCTCGCTCCTCCCCTCTCACCCCTCTTTCTCACCACTGGCCGATATCTCTCTCTCCACCACCAGAAACACCCCTAGTAGTACTAAACACTCTCCTCTCTTTAAAACACTCATCATTTTCTCTCTCTCTAGCTCTACCCCCGATATTTTAAACATTTCCTCTCAATTAACTTGATGTAATTTATGTTTAATTAGTGTTAATTTGATTTTATTGAATGTTAGGGTTTTGAATTAGGAATTAAGTTAATTAGATGTAATTGAAGTTGTTAATTAGATATAATTATTTTTATTTTGTTTAATTATTAATATTTTAGGTTATTTTTTATTGCGAATTAAAAAAATGATGTATTTGAAATGTTAGTATTGATTGAGGTTAAATTAAGGATTATGTTAATTAGATATCTTTTTAGTTGATAGTTTGATTATTTTATTAAATAATCAATGTTTTTTTTGTTATTGTTGATCGTGAATTAAAAAGATTATGTAATGAGATAGTTAGTGTTGATTTATGTTAAAATATGAATTGTATCGAATTTTGTATAAAATAATAATATCAGCTATGAAATACATGAATTTGTTTGATACTTTAATTCAAATGCAAATGCTAACATTTTTTTTACAGGACCTTGAAGATAAACATTGTTCGGACTAGAGGAGGTTTGACCTCTTCCAGGAGTGCCAACAGGCAGGGCCATCTTGTTGCTGATGCAAGACCTGATGATAGGCTGGTGTTATATATGTAGGATCAACATCGTTTTGATAAATATATAGAGAGGGGAGGTCAGCTAAATATTTTAATTAATTTTGTTAATTATTACAATTTTAATGATTTTTATTGATGATTTAAATATGTTTTTTGATTTTCAAGGCGGTGATTCAATGACACTTAGATAGCATACCTTGATGGAGTTGCATGAGCGTGTGTGTTTGTATGTTATCAAGGTTGGTTTTTATGATATTAGTCAGTTGCGTTACATAAATCTTGACCATTCATTAATTGCAGTATTGGCAGAGTGATGGAGGCGCTAGACACACACCTTTCATTTGCATGTTGGTGAGATGACACCAATAATTTAGGATGTCACGATGTTGATCGATCGTCTGATAGATGGGATACCAATAATTTAGGATGTCACGATGTTGATCGATCTTCTGATAGATGGGATACCTGTGAATAGCAATCGCGACTTGATTAACAAAGATTCGTTATGTGATTGTCTATTAGGACAAGTGCCTCCAGCTAGTGTTTATAGGGGCGCGATTGCATCAAGTTAACATGGTTGAACGCTAATTTTAATACCCTCTAGTAGATGTGACAATATACCAGCTGATTATGTATGCTCGGGCATACATATTACACATGTTTGGAGGATTTATTTTCACAGTACTGTTGCAATGCAATTCTGTTGTACTTTATAACAATACTTGATTATTTGTTAGCCATTATGAATTACAGATGGGGGAGTCATGCTTGTATACTGGCAACATTGCAAAGCATGTCTAAAAAAGAGAAGACAAATTGCCATGTGTCTTCTATTTCTTCAGGTATATGTATTTTAAATATTTGATTACTAGAATTAATGACATTTTAAATACTAACTTATAATTTTCAATGTTCATTAATATAGCTCTGGTCATAAGAGCATTTTCATATCAGGCATCCAAAGAGCTGGCGTAATAACATGTTTGACACTATCACTTAAAGACCACTCTCCATTGGTTTCAAGTAATAATAAAATATAATTGATTGTAGTCAACATGTCATTTATAGAAATTGAATGTGAAAAATATACACTAACTTTATGGCTTGTCTTGTTAGATGGTGTGGGGCTAGACATTTCACAATAAATCTCACTCATGTTCACTAGTTTTATCAGGATGAGTTGAACGCACAACAGTCGTATCAGGTATACATTACAAATATATTTAATTTTTTGTTATTTTAATGTTAATTATTTAGTTTTAATTGATTATTTGAGGTAATTGTTTCATATGTTTTGATATGTTATATGGATGTTATCTACATAGAACTTGATACTTTTAGCTTCTCCTATATACCATGAGGGATCTGATATTTGGTTAGCACAAGTCCCTCTACGTTACTTCGACATTGTTGAGATGCATTGTCTAGATCAAGTAATGCGATAATTTAGACAATCTTTACATATACGAGATTATGTTGATACCAAAGAGGAGTTGTACAATATTAGTCGCTAGGGTAAGTGCGAGGGGAATTGGTTGGTAATTCATGCATCTTACCTTGATATCTGGGATGCTAGGAGATATCGTGTTTTTGAGGAGCGCCAACCTATGATTGATATAGATACCTACATGATACGATATATGTCCATTACACTTCGTTTCATTACACCGACCTGATTGCATTTCCCAAGATGTCCATGCAACCCGAAGCACTATTAGCTCTGGTATCCGAGACAGAATATATAATTGGTTTTTAGTGCATGTATGTAGATGAATTACATGGTACAAGAAGCTCAAAAAGCAGTAATGACTATTCGTGAAGGTGTCAATGGGATGAGACTATTATGGCCAACACCATGCTCAATTTATGTCGTGGCGGACTTCAAGAGGTTGGAGAGGTTGAACGTCTTGAAGCAATATTTGTGAAAGATAAAATTGCTTATCATGAGAGTGTTGGGATGTTGGCCCGTCTATGAGCATCCCAAGCTTGTCCACCAGCAACCCAAGTCCATCCATGAGCAGAGATGATATCGGTCCTCCTCAAACCTATATGGATATTACAGACCCAACATCAAGTTGGATAATCTGGGGAGATTATTAGATATAATTACATATAATTATATGTTATATTAATCATGAATAAATGTATAGTTAATTTAATTTTTAATAAAATGTTATGTTGTCTTAATGGTTAGTGTACCACTTGTTATTTGTGATTGTGTGAATTGTTGTTTTTTTAGCATGGAGTTGATGACATAATAGACTGCCCTTGGATGCCTATGTTAGAGGAGTTGCAAATACCATATGCGACACACGAGTAGCAAATGGTATATACGGCAATTGAGTCTCATATGGCATCAACGATTCGTGTGTCGCAGATGTCATCTATGACTCTCTCAACTGTGCTAGATTCCTAATTATTTTTTTGTCTGTGATATTTTACAAATTATTTTTTTTAATATGCTAACTTACCAAAAACACTCTTGTAAGACAAGTGGCAAACGGAAAGGACAACCACGTGGGGGTAGGAACATTGGTTCAACTAGATAGACAAATATTCCATCCTTATAACCCCATAAGCCATGAGAGGAGGACAAGACTCAAGAGGACCATACTGATACCATGCTACCTCTTCAACTCTTCCTTTTCTAGCCATTTTTAATTATGGCTCCCATCAATAACGATTAACGACTAGTATTAAAAAACTTTCAAAGCTATCAGATTTTTAATGTACACACACTTAATTTATTATGATTATCTTGCCCCTGTTACTCAAAACCATTTAGTTTAGTTAGGACGATAATTCAGTCTTTTCATAAGAATACAAATATCATTACCAAATTCATTAGGGTCATAATACTCAACTTAATGAATTTGGACATAATACAAATGTCATTTCCTTCTAGTGGAGGAACACCAGCTTTTATGACGACATTGGAAGCATCATGAAGCCCCCTTCCATGTGGGGTAGTGCGTGTGGTGGTTACAATGATGATTTATCACCGGTCGCCCCTTGTTTTTTTATTCTTCCTCTCTCTCTCCTCTCCCTTGAATATGACGGCTATTAAAAAAATTGGGGTTGTCCTTTTATTTTATGATATTTCAAGTTTGACCCTCAATATTTTGATTCATAATTTTCATTCTTAGCTCTTTTATCAAGTTTTAATTTGTTTTCAATCTCATCCTTGGATCTGTGATATTATTTTTAATTTTTTCAAATTTAGTCCTCATTCTCTTGATTTTTATTTTTGTTATGGATTATTTTGTGAATCTAATTTTTCTTTTTGATTTTGCCCTTTAATTCAAAATTTGATACTATTTCAGGTTTAACACTCAATGTTTTGATTTCTATTTTTTATTCTTAACTGTTTTTTTATCAAATTTTAATTTGTTTTCAATTTCATCATTGGATCTATAATCTTGATATTTTTATTTGTTTTTTGAATTTGGTTCTTATTTTCTTGATTTTATTTTTTATTTTTTATTCTTTTGTTAATATGATTTTTTTCATTTTTCCCTTCAATTCAAAATTTCAGGTTGTTCATTTTGTTTTCTTTCAATGAGATCCTTATTCTCTTATTTATATAATTGGATTTTGTTTTTTTATTTCATCATTCGACAGTTGATTTGAGAGTTGATAGGAGCTAGTCTCCGTGGTTTTTTCTATAGGTTTTAGGCTTGACCTGAGAGTTGATTTGAGGCAAGTATTGAGACACGGGTCAGGTGGGTTAACCCAAGTTAACCCAAGTCAACCAAATCTTTTGGCATTATAAAAATTTAAAAATGACATAATTTTGAAAAATAAAATAAAATGAAGGAAAATAGTAAACACGTTTTGACTAGACTTGCCCCAGGTTAATCGAGTCATGGATCAACCCAGGTTTTTGACCGTTTCACACTGCATTAATCCTGCAATTTCTTTTGAAACCTAGCCTAGCCTAAGCCCAAGTCACTTGATTCACGGGTTAACCCATTAGGTTAAGCCAAGTTTTAAAGTAGTGTTTTTCTGATAGGATGCTTTCGATTTAGTCACTAGCTAGGGTTATGAGTTTGAAAAGTTAATATGGGTTGACATCATTTTTTTTCCCGATTACATCCATCAAAGTTGTTTGTTTTGAAAAAAGTTTTTTGTTATTTTCTTCAATTTTCATTCAATTAGGTAATCCTCAACTCATAATTTATGCATGAGGCTTGGTCGGGTGGCTCAAGTTTCTTTTGAGGTCACTAGTTTTTATTCCTTTGGTTTCATCCTTTAAATTTTGATTTTTTTTAAATTAAGTTTCATTTTTTTCCTCTATTTTGCCTTCTATTGTGCTATTATGTTCGCATGATCCTGATGACAATTTTTGGTGACCTCACACGGATTTGCTGGTATTTTTTTTTTTTAGATTTTTCTTTTTAGTTTTTCATTCTATGTTTGGATTCTTGGGGGTCAGTCATAATTTTTTTTTAATTTTTTTCTATGATGTTTAGTTGTGAAATTTTTTTTCCCCTTATTTGAAATACAATAACAATGCTTGAATATTGCTTTTTTGCGTTACAAGAAATATGACCTGACCCGAAACAAAGCACGACAACCTATCTGATAGTAATAGTAATATTAATAACGAAAGAGAGAGGTTGATTTATTAATTGAGTGACTTAAGCCCACTTGTGAGGTAATTTATTTTTTTATAAAAAATTTGGAACTATTTAAAAATAAAATAATATTTATTAAAAATTGGAGTTAGAAAAATTAAAACTTAATATTTTATTATAAATTTAATATAAATATTTTTTTAGTTAAGATATAAATTTTTTAATGATAATTTTTAATTTGAATAAAATAAACTTAATATTCTATAATTATATTATCTTGAATATAAAATATTACGATGATTATTATAAATTATGTTTTTTTATTTTGAAAATATTTTTAAAATTAATTTATTTTTTTAATAAAAAATTCATCTTCATTCTTGATAAATGAACACACTTGTTTTTCAATTTTTTTACTAAAAACATTGAAATAAAATGTTTTTAAAAAATATTTTTCCTTAACACTTCTCATTTCTACTTTAAAGCCGGGATTACGATTTTTTTTTAAGTAGCTTAGTGGGTAAAAATTATATTTAGAAAAATAACATAGTTTAAAACTTATTTTAAAAAATAATATAATTTAGCGAGTCATAAATAATATCCGTTATTTTTTATTATTTAAAAAAACTATTTTAAAATTAAAATTTAAAAAATAAATCAACCCCTATTCCTATACAAGAATATGTGTACAAACTCTAAGCTACCAGTGAAAAGGGTTACGCATGTAATTTTAAATTTATCCTTTTTGTTTTTTTTTTAATTTATAGGTTTTAATTATAAAAAAAAACCATTTTCATTAAAAAGATAGATACACTTGATTTTATCTTAACTAAAGTACTCTAATTTTTTCTCATTCAAAAATAGTTTTAATCCTATCTTATGTTAAACTTATTTAATTTAAATAAACAAAAAAGATAAATTTAAAATCACGTGCATAACTCTTTTTACTTGTAGAATTAGTATAAAAATAGAGCAATTATTCTTGTATAAGAATATAGTATATATTTTTTTAAAATTTAAATTTTAAAATAACTTTTAATATTTTTCTATTCATTGTTTTTCATTATATATATATATATATATTTTCAAATCTATCATTTAGAAAGAGATTTTTATTTAATTTTATTATTTAGAATTGAGTTAATGATAAAATATTTTTTTATCATATAATAAAATTAAAAAAATCAAATTCATCAAGTGAAGTTCGTAATTTAGGTCATAAATTTACTAAATATTAATTAAATAGCCAGATTAAAGTTTTTTGGCAATTTCTTAATATATTTTACGTGCACCAAATGTATAATAGCCTTTTAGAGTCTTTAAAACAAACCCAAGAAATAAATGTAAGAAAAATTAAGCAACAGGCCAAGCCCAATGGTTGGCCCATCATAATAGCCCAGTTTTATTTTTTTTGTTTATTATATAAAAAAACCTGACGAGTTCTTAGCTTTGTGTTGGATGCAGTGAGGGCTCCAAACTACGTCACAAAATTGATATAAAAGTACTAAAAAAATATTTTCATATATTTACTGTTCATGTGAACAGTTAAGCACGATAAAAAAACCCCAATATTAAAGTCAGAAAATTTTGCAAACGAAGAGCGGATTCACCTGTAGATAAAGAACTCCATACTTTCTTTAGAAATCCCAATTTATTCTTTTTCATAAGTTTTATACTTGGAATATACTATTATAACATTATTCAAAGAAATTATATTAACAAATCATTTTTATTTTAATGTTTTCGAACCAATCTTCGGAGCGAGCTGGGGGAGAAATTAGCAGACTTAGAAGGGAGAGGAGTGATTTATAACGGATGTGCGTGCGTGCTCTCATGAAGCTTTGTCCTACCTGTAAGCGTCTGTGAATTGTAATAACACAGCACAAGCATGCAGGAAAAGATGTCCACCGCCGCACCACAGAATCCCCTGTGTATCGGAGCTGTCGACCAAAGCAGCAACAGGCAATAATTTTTGTGTGCTTTCTAAAGATCATCCACCCATCTCTTTTGATATAAAGATTGAAGCTCTTTTCCGAATTTTAAGAGTTTTTTTTTTTTTTTGAATTAATGGATATGGCAGCTAATTAATAACTAATTTTTCTTTTGATTTGGTTTAATTTATCGGTTTTTTTTAATATATAAATACTGTTTTAGAGTGTTTAAATGTTAAGAGCGGATTTATTGAGGTGCTTAGATCTTTTTAGATAAAACAAAATGGTTAGAAAATAAATCCTATTTTAAAATCCAATCCAAAACTTCAGACCTTCATTATCCGCTCATTATTGCCATTTAGAAAAAAAATTAAAATAAAATTGGGCAAGCAACGTGAACGAAAAAGAAAAGAAAAGACTAGTGGTTGGCCTTGCAGGCCTGCTCGTAAGAGGGATTTTTGTATTTTTCCAGGCACATTGAGCTATCCAAGCGAATGTACATAGCCTTTTTTTAAGAAAACCATTTAGTTTTTTTTTAATTAAAAATCATTTTAAATAAATCATTTTTAAAATATTATTCAATTAAATTCCATTTAATTTTGTCTTTAAGATTATAGCTTTTTTTTTGGGTAATATTTGCAATCATTTCATTAATAATTTCGTTAATTATTATATATGAATCTAATCTAAATTTTTTTTACAAAAAAAATTATGGTCATGGTTATTTAGTGAAATGTTTTGTGTTTATTTTTATAATAAAATTTTTACATAGTTTTCTCATATTAATTATTTTTTTCAATTATATATAAAATATTGAGATATGATTTTCAATCTTTTTAATTTTTTTTATTTAAAAAACAATATTCTTGATGAAAAAAAAAATTTTGTAAGAAAAAAATTCATTAATAAGAAAATGTAGTTTAAATTGAATGTGTGTGTGTATATATATATTCATTTATTTTTATTATTTTTTCAAACTTTTATTATAATCACCTTTACTATTAATTCAAAAAACATGACGAATAAAAAAATTACTATGGTAGAAAAAGTCATATATATATATATATATATATATATACATAACAATTCATTTAATAAAATATATTTTTTAAGAATTTAAATCGTAAATATTTTTTTATATATATAAATATCTAGATTTTGAAAAGCACTGAACATCGTGTATGCCCATAACATAGATGATTGATCTGCCTTGACAATGTTGAAAGCCAAGTAGTTACCTGGCAGTGAATTTATACAAGTCAGTTACAGGACAATATATTAATATATACAGTGTTTATATTGATAAAATAAAAATAAAAATGGAAACCCTTAACTTAGTCTATATTAATCAGAATGTTGACCAGAACAAAACGCATATAAAGTGAGAGAAATTATCAGGTATGAAGTAATCATATTCCTTTCTTTTATAAAATTATGGGACTCACCACAAAAAATAATTTATGGTTCACAAGTTATCAGAGGGAGAAAAACAGTCTGATACGTATAAAGTGCTCAAAAAATGATGGAAAATGTATATTCTCTTGACAATATCCATTTCAAGCCTCTTAATATGTTGTTTTTGCAACTTGTTGGAGTATGTATTTCTAAAAAAATGACTGATCTTCATGAGTGTATCTCATATTCCATTTGATAATAAATCATGATAAGCTAATAGAATGAGTATTTGAATAAACATGTGGCACTTGTGGCTTTTCATTCCATACAATCTACAATCCTTCAAATTAACTAACCTTCATATGTTCGAACCATGTCCATCAGCAAAACGTAGACTCTTCAGCCATTGGTACACCAATAGTTGTGCATTCTTGTCTAAGGCAAAAGCTTACTTTGAGATTTGCAACCCGTGACCTAGCATAAATCAACTTCATATTTTTATGGTGTCAAAACAATGTTATATTTATTCTAGCTTTGATGTTATCCTTTGTCTTTTCTTTCACGTCCATAACCGTGTTAAAAATGTTCTCAAATATGTTCTTTTCTATGTGCATGACGTCAAGGTTATGGCGGAGGAGATTAGGCTACCAATAAGGAAGCTCCTAGAAAATACTTTGCTTTGCCCAGTTGTAAGTCAAACCAAAACTAGAAAACTTCTGCTTACCAGATTAAAAACCAAACAGAATATCAACGTACTCTAACACCACGTCATACAATTCTTCATTGAAAAGATGTAGGGATGAAACATCCTTTTTAACTCTGCCAATAAAAAAATCCTTTTTGTTCATTCTGTACCTGTGATCCGTTGGCAAGTAACACTGATGGCAGTAAAAAAATGATGTTTTACCCCCGTTTGTTAGCGTGAATACCTTGTTATTTTCCATGTAATATGAACATGTTAGTTTTTCATGTGTGCTCCAACCAGAAACTATTCTATAAGCTGGAAAATCATTGATATTCAATATCAAAGATGTCCTCATAAGAAAATTATGTTTCATCGATACATTATAAGTCAACGCCCTAGAGGACCATAATTGCGCCAACTCATCAATCAATGGTTGAAGACAAATCTCTATATTCCGGCCCGGACTATTAAGATTGGGTATGATCGTAGATTAAACATGAACTCTAGTCTCATACACATCCCTGGTGGCAAGTTGTAAACAGTTAGTATAACCGGCCAACAAGAATAAAGCGCAACAAATGACCCGAATAGATTGAATCTGTCTGTACATAGCCTAAGACACACATTCCTTAATTCAACTGAAAAATAAGGGTGAACACTGTTAAAGTGTTTTCATACTTCACCATCAGAATGGTGCACCATCACTCCATCTACCGCATCATGTGATTGGTGCATGTCATGTGCTCAACAATCTTTAGTGACATGAATAACCTCTGTAGTCTAGGCGTGATTGGAAACTATCTAAGTTTTTTTTATGTGCTATTAGAGTCTTTCTCCTGCCAATTCTGGGTTTATAACGGGAATGCCCACATGTCCTGCACTTGGTCAGCTCAACATTTTCAAGGTAGTACAACATGTAGAAGTTTGGACACATGTCAATTTTCTAATATCCTAGACTGAAGGGTTTCATCATGAACTTAGCAGCATAGAAGTTTTCTTTCAGCCTATTTCCTTTAGGTAAAATGCTTCTCGTCCATTCGACAATTCTATCATAACCGGCCTCACTTAACCTATAATCCGACTTAATAGTAAACACTTGTGCAATGATCGATAATTTATTGCGATTTGTGCAACCATCCCGTAATGGTTTGTCAAAATCTTTTATAAGATCAAAAAACCTTGTCGCGTCTGTATTTGGTTATTCATCTATGATTGGACATTGACCGACATAACCCTAATTTATTCTCATTGCATCCATAACCATAGTCCTATAAGGATTACTGTTGTCAGTTTCAACTCCATACATGTTACTAGCATTAGAAGTTGACCCAATCATCCTTTCTACTATGATCTCGGGAGGAACAAATGATTCTTAGTGTGCATACCAACACAAGTATTCCACCATGAACCCTTTGTGTAGAAGATGCATCGTTACAACATCTGGATTGAGAAACTTTTTATCATGACACCTCCTGTATGGACACTTAATACTGCATCCACTAATATTTCTCGGAATAGATGTTTTGTAATTAATAAAACTCTGAATCACATTACAATAATCCATCATTCGCAATCCTTGGGGTGAATCTCGATACATCCATGACTTTTATCGAATATATATATATATATATATATATAATGATGACAACAATATATATGTATTAACTAACTACGTTAAGTAAATAATATCACCCATAAAAAATTACATTTTATCGTATTTTTTGGTTTTTTTAAATTCCTTTTATTCTGGTTGTAATTCTCTCGGTATTTATCAACATAAATATTCTGTTGGTAAATACTGACAAAAATAGCGATGAAATATATTTAGTCGGTAAATATTACCCCAAAACATGGATGGAAATTTTTGCTCGGTGATTGTGTTTGTATTCATATATTCAGTAGGTAAATATTACCCCAAAACAATTTAGCTTGCTTATATATGAGTATGATCGATCTGGTTATACATGAAATAGATAATCTGTTAAAAACAAACTAGGTATATGTTTGCATTTAACTGAGAAGGTGAAGTAAATATTTTTTATTATATTAATTATTTTAATGGTCTGTTTACGTTGGAAAAGAAAAACAAAAAAAGAAGAACGTTTGTTGAAATAAAGTTGCTGAAGTTTGTCACTGCCTTTATTGTTGAAGTTTATCAGTGACATAAACGGAAATTGAAAAGGAAAGAAGGAAAAGGAAGTTGTCTTTTATGTGATATTTGCTTTGCTTTGTTGAAACAAAACTAAAAATAAATAAATATATAAAAGAATGTTTGCTTTGCTTCTATAATATTGTCTATTATGTTTATTTCTGCAATAAAATTCTCTTGATGTAAAAGAAGTCCACTGCTAAATAAATAATACTGGCAATTTTTGTGCATAGCATGCCTCCTCATTTCATTAATTGTTGTTCAATCATATTTCTATAATTAATTACTGGCTGGTTGTTATTAAGTACGTACGTGCCAGTTTTTAATAAATTAGAGATTGAAAGAACTTTTATTTACTTTTGGAAAGTACTGGAAAAAATAAAGAAGTTGTGATAGGAATGATGGGTTGATATTGGAACTACATACCATGTATGTTGTGGTAGGAATAATTTTTCTGAGTATGCAACAACAACTACTAATGGAAAACAATTATTCATGGAAAACTCTTCTACACACAAAATCCTAGGCCATGGAAATTTGGTGTTATGGATGAAATCTAGGGAATAGATTACTCTAAACAATGTGGTTCATATTTCTGATATTCAAAAGAATTTGGTTTTCTACTTGCTGCTACTACTAATAGGTTTACATTGTTTTTTGAGTCTGAAAAGTTTGTCCGCACCAAAAATGGGATGTATACTGGCAACAAATATTTATATGACAGATCATTTAAGCTCGATGTTATGACTGTTGTACAAAAAATTAATAAAGCTTCTTCCTCTATTTATTTGGTCGAGTCTTCTCATCTATTCCATAGATAGAATTAGCGAGCCTTTAGATTTAATTTACACTAATATTTATGATTTAAAATTTATGTAAACTAGAGGTGGTAAAAAGTATTTTATTACTTTTATCGATAATTACACAAGTCATTGTTATATTTGTTTGCTAATAAATAAAGACGAGGCTTTAGGAGTGTTTTAACATTTTGAAAACAATGTTAAAAATCAACTTGGCATGAAGATCATGTTGATGAAAAACAATTGAGAATGGTATTGCTAAATACAATAATCGAATATTGAAAGAATTAATGATGCTATGTTGATAAGTTCAAGATCATCTTGGAACTTGTATGGAGGCTATTTTATCAGCAAATTATATTATAAATAAAATACCTCTTAAGAAATTATACAAGACATTATATGAGTTATGAAATGGTCAAAGAACTTCCTATAAATACATGAAAGTGTTGGCGTGTCTAGCCAAAGTTATGATTCCTCCACTAGAGAAAGTCAAAATATGGATTGTATTATATAATACGTCGCACGTGTGCGGCGAAAACATCCACCTTCAAAATTTTATCTTATGTAAAAATGGTAAATGTGTGGGGACAAGGAATTCTTGTCTTTTATTAGTGGGAAAATAGAATGGGAGTCGCCACCTAGTATTTTGGTCACTAGAAACTCTAACTGGTCTCAGAGATTGGGTACGGGGACTAGTTGCATTAAGGGAAGGTATTAGCACCCCAGATATACCATTCATAAGGTAGGCTGCATTGTTTTGTTGTCTGATAAAATCTAAAGTCTTGTCATGTTTTCTTGTTATTGGTCCGTCTGTGGTTTAAGAAAAGTTCTTCTTGGTAAGGAGATCCTCATCTTATCGGGTAAAACCTAACCGTTCTAATGTCAACAAAATAATTTAATATCCGGAATACGCCTTCGTATAAGGTCGCAACTTCAGATATTAAAGGAAAATAAAATATTATTTTTTGGAATTTTTGAGATATTGGCCTAGTTCTCACGCCTTTAATAAACTGGTTATTAAAGCCAAAATGCATGTTAATATATATTTTTAAAATTTTCTTTATTGTATGAAAATACAATATGATTTAATTTTTTTTAGAGAGACTTGGTTGTATGTATGAAAACAAAACATTTTATATTATTTTTTTTAATTTTGTTTTTGATGAAAACCATATATTTAATACCAGATTTGTATCTTTACAGTATAAAAATACAAACCAATATTGATCAAAATGCAGTAAAATATTTGCGAAAAATCACAGATTTTTGAAATTTTTTTATTTTATTTTTCGGGCTGGGCCCAACCCGGCCCATGTGGCTGGGCTAGGCCCAGCTGGTTTAGACCCGCAAGCGTGCGTGAACAATTCACGCACGCATGCTACAGTGACGATGTAATTAATCTTCAAGTGCACAGTGTTTGTGCATTATCTGCAAAGTTGGAGACGTTTACCAGGAAGCAAGACGAAAGCAACAACATGCTTTGGACCACTCTCCTCTCCTTTTGTTTGTTTTTCCTCTGGTTCCTCTGGTTCTTCCTTTTTTCTGTTTCTGTTTAGAGTTCTTCTTGCGGTTCCTTCCCTTTCGTCTCTGTCTTCTCCCTCCCTCTCTGTTCTTTTACTTTCTTCCTCACGGCTACTCTCTGTTTTTTCTCTTTTTTTTCACGTTCTCTCCTCCTCTGTTCTCCCCGTGTTTTTTCTGCCCCTGCTATCCCTTACTCTTCTTCTTTCTCCTCTCTCGATCTCCTCACTGTCTCGTTCTTTTTTTTCTCTCTCTCCTTCTCTCCCTCTGTTTCCTATCTCTTTCGTTCTCCCTTCCTCCTCTCGGTGTAGTACATCCTCTAGCTTTTATAGCCAGAGGATGCAACCGTTTTCCTCTGCAGGGACGGAGTAACGGCCGGAGAGATATCAGCCGTGGAACATGGCCCCTTGATCACCGCCTTCGCTGCTACAGCCGTTTCTCCCCCAGCTGCACTGTAACGTCTTCTGAAGAAGACAATGAACAATGTTGAGCGAAATGGCGCCATTTTTGCAACTTTAAATAATATTTCTGATTTGATCCATGGATGTTTATGTAATTTTGTAATCAAGCCCCCCAGAAAAATTGTGATTAGACCCCTTTATTTTAGCGCCTTTTTCTATTTAGTCCTTGTTTTTGGATTGTTTCAATTAAGTCCCTAATTGGCTATCAAACTTCAATAATTATGCAATTAAACCCCTGATTTGACAAAATCAACTCTTCAAAATTATAACTGGACCCTAGAACTTTAATTTCTTCCAATAAAAATCTAAATTGACTTAAAAGATCAATGTTCTTGCAATCAAACCCTCCATAAATTCGATTAAACTTTAGATAAAATTTAATTAAGTCCATAAACATCTGATTTTGAACTTTTGTTTCTCAAATTGAATTTTCTTTGTTAATAGGGCTCTCACCAGTCAAAAATATAATGTTAAATTTCAAACTTTTACATTTTTGGACCTTCTTAACCAATTTTATCCTTTTTTCAGCATTCCAGCATCCTTTTCTCGCTCCTGTTATTTTTTTTGAATTTCTTTTGAATATATATTATATATATATATATTTTTGTATTTTCTCATTTTTTTTTTGTTTTGTAGGAACCCAAAAATGGGTAACAACATAATATATCCATCTATACTTGAAAGGTATAGCAATGCTAAATGGATATTCAATACTAAAGATTCAAAATTCATAAATGAGTTTATCCTTGCTATTAAAGGAGCTATATCCTTGGAAATCCTCTAAATAAACATGCATTTCCATATCCATGAAGGAGGCTGAGTTTATATCTTTAGAAAAATATGGAAAAGAAGTAAAGTGATTTCTAAAACTTTTTTGAGGATACTCTAAGTTGACCAAAATTTTATGCCAACGATTTCTTTACATTGCAATAGCCAATCTGTAATTGGTAGGGCATAAAATTTTATATATAACGGTAAGTCTTGACATAATTGTTAGAGACATAATACTGTAAGATAATTGTTCTCAAGTAACACAATACCGTAAGATTGTTGTTCTCAAATAGGATTGTTTTTATTGACTATATAAAGTTAAAGGATAATATCGTGGATCTACTAATAAAATGTTTAACAAGAAAACAAGGGAAATGAGATTAAAGTCTATATTCAAAGAATTGCCATGATGGCAACTCAACCTAGTTGACTGGAGATCCCAAGATCTAGGTTCAAAAGAAAACCCAAATCATGTGTCAATTTAGTAATAACACTCTTATCTTTTTCTACGATGAAAAGTGCTACCTGTAGCAAAAACAGGATAAGCTAAACTTTTAATAATTCTTATAGCTTGAGAAATCCAAGTGGGGTATTATAGGATATTCTTAACAAAAATCACCTATGCGAGAGTGAAATGAGGCCACTTCTATGAGAATTGAAAAATGCTAAATTCTCTAAAGCACTCTTTAAAATAAGGATATGTATGGGGCCAAAATAAAGATAACCGTGAGAACCAAAATTATAAGAAAAAGAACTGTGTGATTTCTATGGTCTAGTTTCACACAAAAAGCTAAATAGTTCAAGACATCACGTTCACTATCTAGCCTAGTGAATCCAATAGTTTTCACTAAGGAAGGTTCAAGGCCAAAAGATACCTTGCCCAATATAACGACTTTTCGCTGTTACTCTATATTTTCATATCTACTTTGTATTTTATTTTGATCAAACAATTTTCATTCATGTGGGGGATTGTTATGGTGTGAATGAAAATTTTGTGTATGTTAAAACTCTACCTAAAATAGATTTGTGTTCTTTTAAACTGGAAAGTTGTATCCTTTTATTTTAGAAGTTAATTGTTAGAATTGCATATAAAAGTAGACAGTTCTGACATGGTTTCGATAATAAAAAAAAACTTTTAGTCTTTCTAAAACTATCATTTGCATTTCTTATGTCAAAATTCTTATAGAAAGTAACATACAATTTGGTTCACTGTTTATTCTTAGTGGTAATGCCGAGAATAAAAGATTGAGTAAGCATGAGAAAGAATAAAGCAATCACACTGTTAGCATAAAAAAACAGGCAATAAATTATTTTAAAACTAGATAATTGATTTTTATCTCAATCTACATCTTCAAGTCTATTTTTTGTTTATTAAGAATTGTAAGTTGATTTTTTTTTTATTTGTTAATACATATGCAAGTTTTATGTTTTGCATAAACCAGATCATCAAAGTTAAAAAATAACAACAATAGAAAGTATTTTATAAATATACAGATCATTTCTTGATTTGAATCCATCTATCCTACCCAACCATAGAAAGGACAACCGCATTATCTAAAGTTTCCCGACTTCATCTGTTATAAATCCACAATTTTCCGCCGCTTCTCCTACAATTCGCTGCTCAATGAGATAAGGTGCTGGTCTGGAATCTGGATAGCTTGGCATTAATTAATTTATTCTAATGATTTAATTAAAGAACAAGGCTTGTAGCCAGTCGTCCTATATATATCCATCATGCAAAAGTGGCATAGATTAGTGCTGGTGACGAGGACAACAGAATCAGAAACCAGAAAGGAGTCATGTTTGGAGCTAGCTAAAGTAAATGTTATGAAAGAAATCATTGAATCTTGAACTATGATGGAAGCAAAGTCGACAATATGCAATGGGATGGCGTTGATGCACAAACAAATGCCCGACAGAACGCAAAGAATGTCAGCAATGGACAACAAGAGAGACAACCAGTATTAAAGTTATTTCTCAAACCCACATTTAATTAAGATCACTCACAGTTTAAATAAACAGCATGGTGCTGGCTATGATGATCCTCATCACAACGTTTGAATTTAAGAAAAGTCACCGCAAAGAGTGGTCAAGAAAATGGGCGCCGTGATAGGAAAATCTTTCTATATTTGTCCCACCATGCAAATGGACACGTGACAAACTAAGCCAGGCTACATAAACATCCATTCGGGTCAACGAAACCAGTAAAGAGAAAAGTCTCCTTTTATTAAATATTTATAAATTATTCATTGGATTTCTAAGTATTCAATAAAGTATATATTATCTATTATTAAGTAGAAAATTAGCCCTTCTTCTGCATCCTATAACTCAAGCCTGCATTTTGCCAACGATAACCATTTCAAGCTGGATGGAAAAAAAGCGAAGCTCGTGTTTTTAAAAGATTGCAGAGAATTCGATGGCAGAACATGGAATAGATTTAGGGGGAGCCAAATTAAAAGTAACATATATTATGCATGTGCACCTAATTACATAAATTTTATTAATATGAAGAAATATACTTTTCATAAAAAAATTAAGACAAGTTTTAATTACAAAACTTTCAAGCTCCTCGTATTTTATATTTTTTAAGATTGAATAAAATATATTTAAATAAAGATTTTAAATTTAATTTAACCTCTAGAATATGCCAATACAACAATCACTATCAGAAAATTAACAAATAATAACAGAAGCACCTATAGAAAATATTCTATTGATAATTTCATAAGCAATAGTGACAAAATATTTTCATCATAATTATATATTTCAAGATTAAATAAAATATATTTAAACCTCTAGAATATGCTAGTACAACAATCACTATCAGAAAATTTGTAAATAATAACAGAAACACCATTAGAAAATATTCTATTGATAATTTCATACAACAATAGTGACAAAATATTTTCATCAGTAATTGCCGATGTAAATAATAAGAAAATATTTTCCATTAGTAATATTCTACGTAAATAGCGATGGAATAAAAAATAAAAAAAATCAATATAAACTTTCATTAGCTATTTGACATGTTAGCAATTCCCCCGGAATTGCGGATAAAATTTCATCAATATATTTAAATGAATTTAACTAGACAATCCCCCCCTGAATTGCTGATAAAATTTCATCAGCAAATTTAAATTAATTTAACCCAACAAACCCCCCCTTTCTCATTTCTTCTTCTTGTTCTTCTTCTTCTTTAATACAATAGTCCTTCTCACCCAATTAATTAGCAAATTCAGCCATCCCCTTCGTAAGTCCAGCCACTTAACCCATCTATATTGACCTACATCTATTAGTAGTGTCAACTTTCCTCTCTTGATTTTTTTTTTAAACAATCACTACATTATGTAAGCAAATTTATCTATTTTTATAACCCATTTATATTTTAGGTTAATTTATATAAATCTTTGTGCATTATTTATAATTGTCTTGTATATTTAAGTGTTTTACAACTTTTACTTAGATAAATTTTTTGTATTAATGCATGATTTGTATTTTAAGATTTATTTGGTATTTGAGGGAAATTAATTTTATTTGTCATTTTATGAAATCAAGTTTGATTTTGTAACTTAGGTGTATTATAATTGAAGAAACAATAACTTATTTAATGGGTACCAATCATATTTTATCAATTTTATTGTTATGTTGGAAATTTAGGAAAATTTTGGAAAAATTGATTTTTTTTGTGAAATTGATAATAATTAAAATTTATTAATGAATGAATTTGAATTGAAAAAATGATGGATAAATAATTGGGCACTGATTATTTAATGCTAATTTGATTGTTTAGTTCACATTTTGACACTACATTATATTTATGTAGAAATGATAATTGGTTATTGACTTATGAATTTATTTTTAATAAAAATTTAAAATTTTAATTGATGGTTATATTATTAATAAATATTTTCATTAATATTCAATATAGGTTTAAAATTAATAAATAATCGTTCTTATATGTATTGAGATTCACCCCAATAGTTGTATAGACAATATTATCTTCAAAGGGTTAAGGGTTTATTAATTTCATACTTTTTAATCCGAAGAATATTAGTGCAAGCAAAATTAGATATTCATGTGCGAAGTGTAAAAACAAAAAGCTTCACCATAAAGATGTTGTGATGATACATCTATTTAAAAAAAAAAATTTGTCGAGAAATACTTATATTGGTTTGCATATGGAAAAGTGAGAACCCTATGTTCCTTACAAAACCATGTTAAAAAGGATGATTGGTTAAACTTCTAGTTCTAACAACACATATGGATTTTTTTTTATTAATCATAGTAATCCTTATAGGAGTATGGTGATGAATGCAATGAGAATGAATAAATATTATTTAAGTAAAGGTTCACATAACATCCTTTTAGATGAAGAATCAAATATAGATGTAGTTAGGTTTTTTGAACTTTTGAAAGACTCTAATGAATCATTATGGGATGAGTGCACAACTCATAGTAAATTATCGGTCATTGCTCGAGTTCTTACAATTAAATGAGATTATAAGTTGAGCAAGGCCAGTTATGATAACATCATTCAATGGGTTAAAAGCATGTTACCTAAAAGGAATAGACTAAAATAAAACTTAGATGCTGCAAAATCCATGATAAAACCTCTTGGCCTATGATATCAAAAAATTGATATATTTCCAAAATTTTACATATTATATTACGGTGAATATACAAATTTTATCGAGTGCAAAACTTGTCAGCATGCTTTGTATAAACCCAATAGTAGTACAGGAAGGACATTTATCGCATACAAAAAAAAATTGTGAAACTTTCCAATTACTTATTGGCTGCAAATGTTATTTATGTCTCTAAAAATTATTGAGCACATAACATAACATCATTCATATGATAAGTTGGATAGAGTTATGGTGCAACCTTTCGACGGTGAAGCTTGAAAGTAGTTTAATAAGGTACATTCTTATTTTTCAATGGAACCATGAATGAAGGTTATATGGATTTATTACTAAAAAGGTTATGTGATGCATTCAGAGAGATTAATCACTTTTATAGAGATATTTGTTTGACCATTTTGCATGCCCAACACATGGAGCAACTTGAAATGAACATCATTGAGATAATTTGAAAACATGAAATGATCTTCCCTCCCTTGAGAAGATGTGCAAGGATTATATTATTGAAGAGATTTCAACATTTACCTTGTATTATTTTAAGCCACACTTGATAACAAGAATTAATCGCATTTCAATATATGATAAACTACCTTCAAGTGGAAATTTGTCAATATTTTTCGATCCTGGATGACCATTATCGAAGGCAGTGATGATAAGATTTTTAATAGACATCAAATTTAGACAAGCTCATAATTATATGCTACTCAGTTGTGATGAGTTGAGACATTTTGTTTAATAAATCAATTTTGCAATTATATAATTTTAAACTATTTTCTTTTATATTCTTATACAGTCTCAATTCAGTAACTTTCTTCTAGGCAACGTTATTAATTATTCTTATCTCAAAATCCAATGATATTTAAAGCTTAAAATTTTTAAGTACAAGATGAACAAGTTGTCACATGGTTTAAAACACACGTAAGTATTTAATAATTCATAACTCCTAAGAATAAATATACTTAATATTTTTTCTTCAACAATTAATGATTGTTAACTTTAACCAGGTTTTTAATATGGAAGACAATGCTAGTAGATTAAAATTTTTATCTTTGGGTCCTAAAAGAAAGGTCTAATGTTACAATAGGTATATCATAAATAGATATATCTTTTATACTAAAACTTATGATAAGGGTAGAAAGACATTTAATAATGAGGTTTGTGTAAAGGGTTTAACTTCCAACAAGTCTAACTAAAGTTGATTATTATGGAAAGTTACAAAAAAGGTTACTGAATTGCAATATCATAGTTCGCAAGATACATTGGTGTTATTTAAATGTTATTGGTATGACACTAATAGAGAAATTAAAGTAGATCTTCACCATGATATGGTCAAAATAAATAAAGAGGTAGACTTTGCAACATCAATGATGTTTTTATTTTTGTCAAACAATGTTAACAAGTGTATTAGACATACATTTAGTTCTTTAGAAAGGATCATAATAGAGTTGATTGGTTATCCATTATGAAAGTTAAATCTAGGAGTCATATACAAGTTGAAGTTGTCAAAGATAGTAATGATAAAGTAATTATATGAGATGATGTATTTTAAATGGATGAGCTAGTTCATCCATATCGAGTTGCTCCATCCATCAAGTTAGAAAATTCATTTCTAGGCATTGACAACTCCTATGTTGATGTTGATATTGATAAGTTAAATGTAATATTGAATGCTAGTGAACATACAAAAGTAGATGATGATGATGATATTGACTTGGAATTCAACGAAGAAGATAATGATGGATATGACAATGATGAGAATGAAAAGGAGGATTTTGATTAAAAAAAAAAGCATTAGATTGATTTAAATGGGAAACATCATTGTGTAATAAAATTGACATTGTTTAATTAAGACATTTGTTGATGCTTTATATTAATGCATTATATTGTTTTTTGACATTTTCAAATGTTTATTATTATGGGTTTAATATGGGCAATTGTTGGTTTGAATATGCTTGTTGTGGTGTTTTGGTTGGCTAGGGGATTATAGCAAATAACCCAAAAAAATAATGAAATGCCAATGGATTAGCTGATGGAAATAGCATTCTCGATGAACTTGCTGATAGAGATGCAATTTCATTAGAAAGTTACATAATGGTTAAGAAATTATGATGAAGTTGCCAATGAAATAGTATGTAAGAACGTCAGATTATTATTGGCAATGAAATTAAAAATTATTTAAAAATAAAAAAATTCATTAGCATTTAATGACATGTCAAATTATTAATGAAAACAACGATGAAAAATTCTTTTGGCAATGTTAAATTGAAATAAAACTTGATTGTTCTTCCTCCCATTTATTCTTCTCCTAAATCCCTAAATCCTCTAAAATCACAAAATCCCCAAAATCCATTCGCCCAAGCCGCCATGCTAATTGATCTTTCAAAAAAGCTCGAAGATTACTTGCTCAGAGGTTTAGGCTTTTTATTTAGATTATTAGGGTTTTTAGGGTTCTATTGTTAAGGGATTTTAATGGGTTTTTGTTTGTGTGGAAAAATATAGTTGCTTTGTTGCTTCAAGGCTCTGTTTAAGTTTATAGCAGGAAGGTTGAGTATCTATACAACTTGGTTTTGCATGCTTTAGATTTCCTTTCTTAAAAACAATTTTTGTTTTGCCTAATTTATTGGGTTTTAAGTGTTTATTTCAAAAACAAAAAAGAAAGGGATGCATAATGAATCTATAATAAATTCGATAAGGGATGTTGTGGAGAAATACAATTTTATTTATTTGTTTAGTTTTGAAAACATGAGTAATTTGCTTTGGGTTACTTTCTGTTTACTTGTATTTGTCATCTATTATACTAGATTGACGTGATATATAAATATGGTCCTGAGAACTAATTGTTCTTATCAAAACTTTTAAGTTGTTAATAATTATCTGAAAAGGAACAAATAAAAAGATATGACAATTTTTGTTTGAGTTTAATGCTATTTTCTCTAGAGCATGACTGCTTGAAACTCTTGTTTTTTCTTTCTTTTCAAGTGTAGATGTTCTCAATGGAATTAACTATGGTTTTGTTGAAATAATTTGAAACCTTTGATGATATAACACAATTAATTTGTTATGTCTATTCTTTTATGCTAGAAGATTTGGATTGAAGATTTAGACTTTTTGTCTCTCTTTTTTTGAAATAATTGTGAAACTCTTCAAGCCATTGCCATATTTGTCAATGTGGAATTGATTTATTTTAAGAATTTATGTGTAAATTATTTTTTTATAGTTTATTTGATAGTTAAAGGTGATTGTTATTTGAGTTTTAAATTATAATACAATTAAAATATAAAATTTGGTGGTTCTGTTGCTTTGAAATTTACATTTTAGATCTTTTGCTTTGATTTTAGATTATTGGCAAATAAAAGGCAACTTTAGATATCCCCACCAAATATTCTAACATAAATATTAGAAAATTATTTAAGATGATTAGCAAGCAATTGATTGGTAAAAAATAAAGCATGATGAGATCGGAGCCGACAATGATGTCTCTATTCCATTTTTATACATAAATCCCTATATGATTCTATTTTACCTTTATTTCACTAGTAAACACATTGGATATTTGGATTCCATTATAAGATTATTAGACATTACTTTAGACATAAACAAATCACCATATTGGTTATTGCTAGTGTTTAATAGCCTAAACAATTATTGTTGGATCTAAGCAATTTAGCTTTATAAGAAATTTGTGGTATATTGGTATGAGATAAATTCTTCTGAATAATTACAAATAAGTGTGTGTTTATATATATATATATATATATATATATATATATATATATATATATATATATATATTGATTTGTTTTCTTTCCTTGTTTAATATCTCTGTTCCTTTTAAAAAGGATGATGTGTTATTTGGCCCAAAGCATGTTTTAATAAAAATCTATCATGAATAAGATCGTAACTGATTCATCAAACAGTAGTGTTGGTGAGCTTGTTGTGCATTTAGATAGAGATCATGAAGAGGCATTTACTGACCAAAAGGGTTTTACTAAAATCCCATCTCCTAGAGAGGGTCTTACTGGAAAGATTACTACCAAGTGGAAGGTTGATCACTCCATATAAGTAATATTGTTTTCCCTTAATATTAACGTTATCTATATTTATTAAGTTAATTTAAGTTTTTCATTAATGAAAATGAAAGTGGCTTTGATGAAATGAGTGCAAAGTTTATAAATGTTGAAAACCGTACGATAACATCAATGATAAAATCATTGATAAAAAAAATATTGTTTCAATGGAGTCAACTTCAAGATCATCCTGAATGAATGAGGCTTGATGAAGAAAGGTTAAAGTTAGATAAATAAACTCTTACTTTGAGTTAATATATATTTTTTAACATTAAAAAAACTAATTTGTTTATGAAATTGACTTTAAGAAATCTTTTTGGTGGGACTCAAAAAACAGGAGGGTGATCAAGAAAATGTGGGAAAACCACAATGCAATTATGTAAGTTTCAAGTCAAGATTGTTATATTATTGTGCATGTTTTTTTTTTCATTACTTTATTTTTGTTTAGTAATTTTTTGAATTAAGTTGCATGATTTGTAGTATGACACCCATAAATATGCAAAGGGCAGAGCTGAGTCCGATGATGTTGCCTTGTGGAAACATTATAGACCAAGCCATATCACAAAGAGTAATTGGAAAAATTTTCAAGAATATATGGTGTTGGATGATTTCAAGAAGCGGTCATGATTTGAGTCGCATAACAAAAATAAAGATATTTATAGTTCCATAAACTAGCATACCAGGGGATCGCTTTATTTTGTGAACCACACAAAATGCCTAGTAAGACCTCGTTTAAGTTGCTTAATTACTTTTCTTCAAATGTTAATTTAGTGTTTATTTGTGAGTTTTTTCATGATAATTTATTTTGTAGGCTCCACAGCTTGGGTGTGAACCAACTCCAATTGAGTTATATGTGGAAATACATATAAAAAAGGAGAATATGGTGAAAAAGGTGCAATAATTTATCAATAATAGAGCAAAAACATTTGTTGTAAGTGTTTTTAAATAGTTATATTAGGCTTACTAAAGTTTTTGGATATATATGTATTTTGGATCTGGACTTATTTTTTAGAAAACATATAACATCGACATGGTTGCGAAACACGAAGAAGACATTTCAACTTGTCTTCCTCATGATCCTTAGTCGTGGTTGGATGCTAAAGTAACTAGTGCACCCGATAGGAATTGGATTTACGATATATGTATGACAATGGTCCAATAAATAAAGGTGGGCTATAGTGTTTTGATTGTAAGTACATCACAATCCGGCTTATTAAGGTAGTTATAACCAACAGTTCAAAAGATGGTCAAAGAACAAGTTGAGGAACAACTGTCTATTCTAAAGGTTGATTTGGAAGAACAAAATAAGAAGAATTAAAAGCAAATATATGCATACAAGGCAATGTATTATCTTCACCCTCCTAATTTAGGATTTGTTTCCCCTCCCCTTCCCCCTCCCCTTCTCCCTACACCTTCGTCTTGTTAGGAGTTTTTGTTTAATGTAATTAAGATATTTGTATTGAATATTGATATTACCAGTTAAATTAATATTATAAAATTTTCTTGTTCAATTTGTTGTTGATGATTTAAAAAAATGCAATTGGGAATATAACAAATAAACATGAAAAAAAAAATTAATGACATACTCATGGAATCTCTAGCAAAAATTTATATTTCATCGATGATACCATCAGTGATATCAAACAATTTTGTCAGAATTACAAAACATTGTGGAGTTTTTGAACTCGTCGATAAAATTAATGACATGAACATCTGTTAAGAATTCTATCGGTGATTCCATCAACTATATCCAAACCAATTTAATCAAATAATTATAGAACATTGTGAGGGTGTTTAGACTGACTCAGGAATTAGTGAGAAAATTTTATGTTGGTAATTCCATCAGTGATATTGTCGGCGATATTCAACCTAGCTAACAGGTTTTCCAAAGAACATTGGTTGGTAATTATTACACCGACAGTGTTGTTACCTATTTTTTTTACCCTTTAAAAAATCAAGAAAATAGAAAAAAAAATCCAAAAAACATACACAAGAAGACAACTTAAAAGATTGTCCAAGTTGGTGGTGAAGGACCACAATGACAAGTAAAAAGTTGGGAGACCAAAATGTACAAAATTGATCAAATTAGCAACCTAATTTTGATTGATAAAAGGCTCCATTGGTGAAAATATTTTTATTTAGGTGTTTATGGACTCAATTAGAATTTTAGAAGGCTTAATTAATTCTATTGAGGACTTAATCATAAGTGAAATCATCTTTGAGAGTCAATTTAAATGTTAATTGAAACAAACTGAAGCTTGTGGACTGAAATTGGACTCTAAAAAGCTTAATTGCTTAAATTAGGGGTTAGTTGCATAATATTCAAAGCCTGATGGGCAATTAGGGACTTACTTGAACAATTTGTAAACCAAGAACCAACTTGTAAAAGGTACGTGACTTTGAGGACTAAAATTGGTGAAATCAAGGGTCAAATCGATGAAAATTAAAAGTTTGTTGATCAATTAAGGGTCCAATAAAAATCAAGGACCAAACTTTAAAATGTTCTCAAATCTGAGGCTAACAAATGAATTTGATAGGGTAAAATTGCATGAAATTTGGAGTTCAAGAGGAAATTATGGGTAAAATTAAAAGAAATTAGAAGAATAGGAATTTAATTAAAGTCTGCCAAATCCCATATTATAAACCCTAATTTTTAGGGTTTAGTTAAGATGATGTCGTTTTGAATAGTGTGCGTCATCTTCTTCGACAGTTTTGGCTAGTCGAGTAGGTACTTTCAAGTGAATGACTATGGTGTTTTTTACCACCTCTAAGGCTGAAACCACCACCATTCACCTGAGAAACACCCCCCTCTACAACCCCATTTCCATGAAATTAAATGTTTACATCTCATTTTCTCTAATGATCTCAACAACATTTTGTCTCTGATCAGCCATTACTGCACTTTCAGATTTCATGTTGATTGAGTTGACACTTTTAAATGAATGAATGTGGAGCTAAAGACTTCCAAATTAATCAAGAATGGATCCAGTCAAAAGGTATGCACTCTCTTTACCATGATCAGGTGATCTCAGGCTACGTTGAGTACGGTGTTGCTTTGGCGAAGCCACAAAAATGGTCAACCAAATTAGCATTAACTGAGACGCCCATTTACATAAAACTACCCAACTCTTTCATGTGTTCACACTTAAAAACTCTAAGAAGGTTCTTATCAAGGGTTTAAAACCCTTCTCTCAAGATTAAAAGGTTATAAACACTTCACCTTGGCCTCCGAGTTTGTTACAAAACCACCTAAATCCAAAACCATTGATCTAGAGGTGAAACCAACCTAATTTTGGTTTGTTAGAACCCTAACAAACTCTTATCAGAAGAGAAAAGAAAAAAAAGAGAAGAGAAAAAGGGAAAAGAAACTTTGATTAAGGATCAAGTAATCTAATTCAGTTTAGGTTTTGAGAGATTTAATTTGTTTTTCTAGGTTAGGAAATAAGAAAGAAAGGAAGGCAACATTAGCAATCCAACCATCTTTGAAGATTTCAAGCCTGGAAGGAATATCCCTATAAACTTTAAAAGTGGAGTTCATGAGGACTGCCAGATTTTTTTTACTTGTTTAATGCAATGTTTTTAGTATATTGATGTTATGTTTATTGCCTTAATATGTTAAGTTTACATTTTGGTTTGATTTGAAATTTGTCAAATGTGGCAGCAAGGTGTTGATGTTGTTATGTTTTAGCTAATGCATGTTTCTAGGTTTTTGAGTTTTGTTTGGTTCTAGTTGAAGGTTTAGAAAGACATTTTGAACCCAAATTATCTGAATATATAGGCTGTTTTAAGTTGACATTGTTGAAGATTGGAATTTGATGCTTACTTATGATGATTTGCCGTTTTTTTGAGTTCTTTTGATTCAAGTATGTTTGTTTTTTATAATGTATCCTCTTTGGAACCAGAAAGCTTGTTTTAGAGGTAAAAAATGATCATTCTTGGTTTGATAGTAGCTGGGTTTATTCTGGTCATTTTCTAGGTTTCTAAGGTAGAGTTTTTCGTGTTGTTGGGAAGAACATTGCTTTAACCCTATGATTTGAACCAACTCTGGTTCTGGTTCATTTGTTTGCACAAAAACCTTCGGGCAATTTATTTAGCAGATTATCAAAGGTGAGAACACATCAATAATATGAATTCATACATTTAGATCATAGGTTTTCTTCGGCTTTCCAGAATATATTTTGACCAAATCATGGATTTTGAGTGATAATCGATAGTTTTATGCTTGATTCTTGATCTATGCTTAATTGTGAACACAAACTTGCCTTTTATTGCTTGAAATCAGGTTTGGATTGTTGTACATGTTGCTAGGATTAAATTTGAGTGTTCCTCGTGTTCTTCCTTTTTCATGTTTGATCCATTTTGCTGTAAAGTTTTTTTTTTTTTAATGTTTGATTCGTTTTGGTGTTGTTTTTTGGTTTTGAGTTAGTTTTCAGGTTAACGTCAAGTCAACCTTGTCGGGTCAAAACCGGATTAATCATCAGGCCCTATGTAGTTTGCTTTTTTTGGTTCTTTGATTTAAAGGTGTGTTTGGGAAACATCTCTTAGGCCTATTCTGGGTAGTTTTATTTTTTTCTAATTTCAAAAAATAGTTTTTTTTTTTTTGCTAAACATGGCCTTACAAAAATACAAAAAAAATTAATAAAAAAAATAATTAGATGAAAATGTTTTTTACGTATTGCATACGACTAAGTCTCTCAAAAATACAAAAAAAAATCATATCTCATTAAAAAAATGAATTACATGGTATGTTTTATTTTTTAGCATACATTTTGGATTTAATAATTAATATACTGAATCAACGAGATTTTGGCTAATATTTTAATAACTCATAAAATTTAATTCATGAGAATTAATGGTTAATATTCTGGAATAAATGTTGGACCTACAAGTGAAGTTGTTATTTAAATATCGAGAGTTGACTAGAAAATTCTCAGAGTTATTCTAAATATTCATCAATTTTAATTGAGAGTATTTTTCACCATAACACATAAATTATAGAAAACTCTTTCACCTTCCAGGATAGGTGAGCTATGTCAGAGCACCTATATGGATCATATTCATAAGAATTCGAGCCCATAATGAATTAAAAAAACTAGATTTATTCACACGAATAAATCTCTATCCTAAGCCATAGATAGACTACCGGTTAGGAACCCACCAAAACATTTGAACCACATTCAAACCACACAATGTAGCATATCTCAGGTAAGGCGCATTAAGGGTACTAATACTTTTAATAACCATAACCAGTCCTTTATCCTTAAAATCTCTGATAAAATCAGTATATCTTAATTTTTTAACAACCCTGAACCAAACAATTAGACAACGATTCTCTTGACCCTCAACATATTTTATTGGTTGATTCATAGGCATTTTAATTAAACAACGAAAATGCTGATAGACATAAAATCCTTGATGATAAACTAACCAACAACATTAATCTATTGACAATAATGTTGGTAAAAAAAATATCAACAAACATATTTCATCAATGTTTAACAATTTTTTAATAGTGGATTTTCATAGTATGAAATGGTCATCTTTTTTTCATTAAGAAGGTGGGGGAATATCAAATTTATAGTGTAGGACCTTATTTTGATGTATTGGGAATTGAGAAGATAGACTTAATGATTAAGCACTCTCATTAATCAACAAAATTCAAATTTCAAGTCAATTATTTTTTTTTAAAAAAAAACATAATTCTTGCATATAAAACTATCATAACCATAGCGAAAACATTTAAAAGTGTAATATAAAATAATTGAAAAAAGAAATCATGGTGCTAATTTATGTAGCCCGTTTGTTTCGAGGTTGTTTGTTTATGGGATAACTTTAGTTTTTAAAGCAAATTGTACAAATAATATGTTTAGTAATGTTAAAACTCAATTTATTGTTTGTGTGGGACCCATATAATTTATACTAAAACCACTGGTTTGCCGAAAACAGTTGAGAGCTACTTCTCCCCCTGTCGTGTCTGTGCAAAGTGAATTAATTCACTCGGCACTGTTCACTTCAAGAAGTGAACAATGCCCAGTGAATTAAGGTGAATTTCACATGGCATTGTTCACGTGAATAGTTCATCGGATCGTTTCCGACCCGGTAAGAAAAATCTATTTTTTTAGAATTGTGTTTTACTCGAAAAACTAGTATTTAATATTATTCAATAACACTGCATAAATTAAAAGGAGATCGCATGATGACGTAGCATTTGTGAAATTTGATTGCAATTCCAATTTTGTTTCTGATGATATTTTATATGATTTTGTTGTACGCTCAAAAAACCATGAAAACTATAGCCCTTATCGGATGAATTTCATACGTAATGAAATTGTAGATAAGTTAATGGAACAATAAAAAATATTTGATATAAAATATTATTTATTTAATGATGTAACAGTGGTAGCTAAATCTACAATATTTAAATTAAAAACCATCAATAATAATATATATCTTTTTTAATTATTTTATAACCTCAATTTGAAAAGTATGTTTAACCAAACACGTTTAAACTACTTTTTATTCAACCTCAATTTCAATCATAGTTTTAACCAAACATATATAAATACCAAACCTACCTCAATTAAAAAGTATTTTTTATAAAATAAATTTTTTTAAATTACAACCATAAAAACTATCATAATACCAAACACTCATTTGAATGATTAAACTTGCTTTTGTCTTCTAGCTCAGGGGTGCAACAGAGGACCATTACATCATAAATTAGCGACAATTATATCATAGCAAAAACTAATAACGAGAGAAGAAATTAGAAATCGACGACATGTGCATTTTGAACATGCAAGACTAACGGGTACAAGGCATGCCCAAGTGAAGAGGTTTTGCAAAGGATTTTAAGATGTCTTCGGTGGTCGATCCTTGTGACTAAGACACGTTTAAACAACATTCTGCTGCTGCTGCTTTCTTTCCTGGGGATATGTTTAGACAACACTGGTTTCGAAAGAATCAACCCAGGTGAACAAGTTCTCTTAATTCCCATAGAAAGAGTCTTTTAACCTAATTTGTTCAGCGCATACTATTGGACAAACGCATTACCAGCTTCAAAGAGTCGGTCGCGTGAATCAAGACAGTCGCCAATGTATAATGAGTTTACTTCCGGCATATTTGCAGATTCCAGACAGTCGCCAAGCATCGCCTTTCTAATCTGAATTTCATCTCAGCTAATTTACATAACACAAGCACAAAAGGTTAAGGCGACTCTTTTTTTTTTTTTTTTTCCAGTTATTAACGCCACGACATAAAATTCAATTAAGTCACGATAAATCGACGAAAACTTCGAGTCAAAATTCCCGAACAGAACGGTGATGATGCTCACGAGAAAAATGAAGCACCAGCCAGCTAGATAGCCTCCACGTATGGTCATGATTTTCATCGCTTCTGCAATCAACTGGTCGACCAGGGAGCTGGTGAACCCGGTCAATCTAGTGGCTAGATTGGTTCGAGTTTATTAAAAGACCGGTTGGAGCAATAACCCAGTCAGACCCGAGCGACCCGAGCAAACCCGAACGAGACCCGGTTTATTATTTTTTTTCAAATATGGGATTTGAAACCCATTATTATATAACTATATATACTCTATGTTTCCAAGAAAAAAGTCATGTGTTTTCAATGTGGGATAAAAAAAACCTTTTGGTTTAAATACTTCAATTTAAAAGGATAACATAGTATCTTCTCAATGTGCGATTTGAAACCCTTTCGTATATATATTCTATGTTCTCATGAAAGAAGTTATGTTTTTTCAATGTGCGATTTGAAACCTATTAATATATATACTCTATATTCCCAAGAAATAAGTTATGTTTTTTTCGATGTGGGATAAAACACTTTTTTGGTTTAAATACTTCAACATAAAAGCTTAACATAATATCTTTTTAATGTGGGATAAAAAACTTCTTAAAATATTCTTTTAAACTTCATTATTTACAATATGTATAACCTATATTTACATGGATTTTTTCATGTGAAATTATTAAAACTTTAATTGTTTTTAATTTTTCCGGGTTGATCCGGGTTGACCCATGAAACCCGGGATCCGGCCCTTTGGCCAGGTCAACCCCCGAGTCGGGTTTAATTAAATTATGCTTCATGATTTTTGTTTTTTTGTTTTCTATGAGATTATCTCAACTTCATGACTTGAGTTGCGGGATTGGCATGTTAACCTAGTTATCTCGAGTTTTTTTTGTATTTTTTAATTGATATTTTATTCAATTTCATTATTCAATATTAGATTGATTATGAATTAGACTTCATGATTTATTTTGGTTTACTTTTTATAAGGTTATCTTAGCTTTATGACTCAGGTTACGTGTTTTACAAGTTAATTCATGTAGATCGAGATCGTTTTATTGTGTCTAGTTTTTATATTGATTTTTTTTTAATTTCAACACTCAACCATGATTTTATTGAAAATTAAACTTTATTATTTGTTTTAATTTACTTTTTATAAAGTTATCACAATCTCATGACCTTGATCACTAATTTGGTAGGTTAATACGGGTTAACTCAGATAATTTTTTATTTACTTTTTATGACATTATCCTGATCTCATGACTTGGATCAGGCAGATTAACCTAAATCATTTTTTTATTTTTAAATTTAATTTTTTAATTTTATTCTTCAATATTTGGTTGATTTGAAATTAAACTTCATATTATTTTTTTCATTTTGCTATTTATAAAGTAATCATGCTCTCATTACCTGAGTCACAGGCTTGGTAAGTTAACTCGAGTCATTTATTTATTTATTTATTTTAATTTCATCCTTAAAAAATGAGATTTCTTATCCTGAGTAGTAGGTTTATTCAGGTGTTTTTTAGTTTAATTTCATCTCTCAATATTTGGTTGATTTAGACTTCATAATTTTTTGGCTTTTTATATGATTATCTCAGTCTCATTACCTAGGTCATGAGTTTGAATAATTAAACCCGAGTTGACTTTTGTTGTTTTTATCAAAATTTTCTTCAATTTCACCTTTTAGCATTAGATTAATTGGGAATTAAACTTCATTATTTGTTTCTATTTAATTTCTATGGAGTTATTATCTCAATTACATAACCTGAGTTGTAACTTTGATAAATTAACTTGAGTTGACTCGAGTTGTTTTTTAAAAATTTTTTTAATTGATTTTTAAAATTTTTTTATTCAATATTAGTTTAATTGATAATTGATTTATATATTTGATTTTGATTTATTTTTTATAAGATTATCCTGATTTTATAATCATAGTCATAGATTTGACATATTAATTCAGGTCGATCTAATATATTTTCATCTTAATATTTATAAAAAACATATTTTGAAAGTTTTTAACCAAAATATATTTTTAATAATTTTTTAGGTTATCATTGAACATGTCAAATTAACTAGATTATTTAAATATTTAAAACATTTTCACTAAAAATCATGATAACAACACCTTAAATTTTTTT
>Ga0325411_1000300_pt1 | contig 50257 bp, 12 predicted proteins | sample PopdelMetagenome_13_FD_206181 | JGI IMG/M metagenome (GOLD analysis project Ga0325411, IMG submission 206181) | Populus deltoides microbial communities from Bellville, Georgia, United States - Xylem-PdIQD-R4 | ecosystem: Host-associated > Plants > Phyllosphere > Stem > Wood/Secondary xylem... | reverse complement strand
ATTTCTCTTTCTAAAATTGAATCAACGTCTAAGGATAATTAATGTTTGTTAAAAAATAATATAAAAATATTCAGTCAATATAATTTTATTCAAAAATTTAATCTCTTAAAATAAAATGATTAAATCCAGGTTACAAATTATTAATTGAGTACTACGACAACAAACAAAAATTATTGGAATTATATCACTAACAATATGCAGTGCTGAAGAACCTCTTAATGGTGCTACCATTGAGAATTTTCAATATTCCTTGGTTGCTAGTGCACCTAGGAGTCTTGAACTGGCTCAATGCTGACCCATTGCCTATGAAATAGTCCAAGATCTTCTTGAAAGTCCCTATCTTGACAACGCGAAGCTCGAGAGGTCCAATGGCGTTGGTTCTTCTTGATACCACATAGCCATGATCAGTAAACGATGCATCCATTTCCTTGCAACACTCGCCAAGAATCCCTTCCTCGACCTCTCCTTTGATTTCCCAGTAAATTATGTAGTGACCTGGTTGCTTTTCTACCTCGGCATGGCTAGTAAAATCCACTAGTTCTGCTCTACCCTTGCTCGTGAGTACCTGAGACCCTTTCTCCACCACTAATTGTAAATCTTTTTCAGTGTTCTTGTCAATGTTTATGGTTAAAATTAGCTTTCTCCTGCATATAAAGTTCAATTTCGGTGTCCCTTTGTGAAAGCCAGCCACTTCCACCACATCCCCTAGCCTGCATCTATAAAGCCCTGGACAAATTTAAAAAATAATAATAATAATTAGGTGACTTGATATGTATCTTCATCAAAAAAAAAATAAAATCCCCCCATGAAATAGGATAAGATTTGAACCCAAGTTTAATCCTCTAATTCCCTTGCTTTCTCATTTTTGGTTTCGTTCTTCTTTGGTTCTGATTTCAAAGAATTCAAATCAAACTTATACTGCATGAGTTTTTAAGGAATTTCCATCAATTACTCATTACAAATTCCTGATGTAAGATAATTGGAAACTCAATGCCCTCTAAAGTGATTATCTAATTGAAAAAAAAAAAAGATCAACGATCTTGATAATCAAATAAACCATGAACACCAGGCTGAATTTATTAGAAATTTTTTGAACCAATGGAATGTTTACACCACAAGAAACTGAAGTCTAGTATTATTTTTTTTATTATTCTCGTGGGGTGTCCGGGCCAACTTGCGCGCACCACGACTATTCCCCACGGCCAACTGAACATCCTATAAGTCCATTGAGTAGGTAAAACACCGTGAAAGTGACAAATATATATATAAAAAATCAAACTCGAGATAAAAACGAAACAAATCACATGACTAGTGAATATAGTAATCTAAAACCATGGCTTGTGGACAGTCTTGTGACCATGGAAACCTAGCTTCAAGTTTTTGGAACCGACTTCCTAAATTGTACGGGTTTTATCTTCAATCATGTGAAGGGATAATAGATTCACGTTTTTTCTGTGAATTGTCGACATGTCACATCAATGGTAGAAAAGGGCTGCGGGTGTTTTAAGTGGCATGATGGTTGTTTTTTTAAAGTGTTTTTAATTTAAAAATATATTAAAATAATATATTTTTATATTTTTTTTAAAATTAAGTTTTACGTCAGATTTAAAATTATAAAAAATTAATTTTAAATAAAAATAAATAAATTTTAACCATTCCCATTTAAAACACAATAACAAACGGAGGCTTAATTATCAATGGCTGACAAACACATCATTAATGCACTAATGATTTTCCAGGGACATTAAATGTGCAGGACACAATAAGTCCAGTCCCATAAAAGAAACTCAATGATTTTAGATGCTAGCTTGATCACCATGTCCAATATATGATGAAAATATCAATCGACACAGGAAATGGACATTTAATTTACTGGAAAAACTTGATGATATGATCAAAATGGAAAATATAGTAAGAACTATAGGATAAAAAGATTTAAACTTACCAGTAAAAGTAGTGAGGACAATCTCATACTCCTGCCCAACCTTAACTTTTGAGAGTGGTACTGGCTCATCTTCAATGAAGTCATCAATGGCTGAGCTACAATCTTGATTCTCTCTATAAAGTGGCATGAACTCAAAGTATGAAAAAGTGGGTATTACTGCAAAAGTAACATCTTCAGGAGGCAAATAAGGATCCACATTAGCTCCGATCCAACTCTCTGTTGATCCATAATCAGCACTCACTAATGCCAAGCCCCCAGCATAATGCCTTAGTTTTTTAAAGTAAGGTTGCATGGAGCCTGTCATTATGGAGTAAACATACTTGGCATTTGGCCAGAGTTTAGTAATCAAACCAAGCCAGTTTAGAGTTTCCAACTCCTTGCAGCTTTCTTCTATTCTTGAAGCTAAGCTTGGATTTGGAGAGATGATAGCCAGCACAGCTTTTCTCATCTTTGGCAAGGTGACTCTTTCACTTAGAGTACCTTGTTCAATGTCATCGCATATTTCTCTCCAAACATCTTCAAATGCTCTAAAGGCTTGAACTATGCTGTAAGCAAAGGTAGATGTTATAAACTCTACTTGATCACCGAAGTAGAGGCCAAGGAGAAGATGACAATAAGTAGATTGCTTGTAGTCTCCACCAGAAATGACTTCTGGTGGACTACAAGTGAAGCACTTTGTTTTTTCTTGCTTGATCTTGAACTCCTCACTTGCATAATAATGGGTTGTAGCTGTTCCTACTGTTAACCCTCCTTTTGTTTTGAATTGTTTACTGCTGTATATGAACTCAAGGATCCTTCCTCCTTCCCTTATTGGATAAACCCTACGTCCATCACATAGAACAATGAGAGAGTATAAGAAAAATAAATATCTTGAACAGTTCTGTTAAGTTAAGAGTATAGTCTACTATATTTTTTTCTCATGTCCGACAGTTGGGCCACACAACGTATAAAGTGTACTTATCCATCTTTTCTTAAGTTAATTGTCTATCTAATATTCTAAGTATGAGTGACATTTGATTCCAGAGATGATCTTCTTAAAGACCATAAAGATTTGGGTTGTGTTTGTGCAAGAGGGAGAGAGTTTGGATGAACCTTGATCTGTAGGCTGCTGCCAAGCTGAAAATCTGAAGAGTGGTTCGGGCACTATGGTCAGTGAAAGGAACGTACTTCTGCCTTCCTTCTGTGGTTCCAGAGCTTGATAAAAATGTGACCGTGAACAAAATCAGAATCATCCAAGAAAGTGGAAAATAAATCTGAAAATATTCTGACATAAATGGTGGAAATAATGGCTAATGGAATCCTTTCAAATCAATGTAAAAAAGCTGAGCTTTTGTACCCATTAGCCAATCCTAAAAGACAACCGTAAGGTATCTCATGAAATGAGAAGAGCCTAATAGAGCCCATTACCCATGATAATCCTGTATATATTCTGATTCCATTTTCCACATCATATCTGAAAAGATAAGCTTATGCTATAGTAATGTTGTCCAAGCATCCGAGAACTGGTAAAAAAAAAGGAGGTAAAAGGAAGTGCATACCTTAAGGATAGAAGTGTTATGGGCTGTTGAGTGAGTAAAGGAGCAGTATCCCCATCTGCAATTCTGTTAATGAAAGGCTCTAAATCTGCATGGGAAGCAAGAGGCACCAAAGAAGTGTAAAGAGACTCCAATGCACTTGCATCCATATCTCGGACATCAATGTCCCCTAACCATTTCTTGAGATACTCCACACCCCAGTTGAGCTCAAGAATTCGGCGAAGAGTCTCGGTCTGGACTTGGCCGGCCTTCTCGGATATGTCCTCAAACCAACCGATAATGTCATGCTCGTAGCTTCTTGACCCATTGGTGTTTTTCGTTTCCATGAAGTTGATGGAGCTGAGCAAGCTAGGTACAAAACAAGAATAAACAAGTAATGGAACCAATATAAATGAAGCTAGGAGTTGGGGGGCACTTTGTGTACAATCGATACATCAACAAGTATAGGAGAGCCCGCATACATTGAAATATTGCTCTCTTAATTAGCTACGGTAATTTTATCTTGAGGTTTGTCGCCTTGTTAAAAAGCTCAACAAAAGCTCCTATCTAAATTGCTTGAAGCTCCAACTTGGAATTGTACGATAGGTTATAGACCACAAGACAAGGCCATGATATCAAGCTCCTTGGACGAGAGAGAGAGAAAGATTCTTCATTCAAATTGAGTGATGTATGGAGAAGAATGTGACAAGCAGTCAGGACCATAAAAACCATTCCATTATACATTTCCGCTTAGACAGCTAGGCAGTGGTGAAGTTAGAATTTTTTAAATGAGGGAATAAATTATTAATAAATATTTGGTATTATTTATTATATAGACATGTATTATATATATAAAAAAATTAATTTGAAATATATATACTAATTTATATTAAATAAAATTAACTTAAAAATACTTTTAAAATAAAAAAATTTACATTATAATTATTTTCTTTGAATTTTTATATTTTAAAATCGTTTTATAATGATTTTATTATCAATCACATCAAAAATATTTTTTTCAAAATAGCCTAAACCATATAAAAAATAAGTTGCTGGAAAAAAGATTTTGTAATGATTTTATTAGAATGCATATAAGAAAATTCAAAAATGGATGATTTTCCATGAAACATGTATTTGTTTTATTTGAACGTGAAGACACAGAGTATTCTTTTTTTTCTTTTTTATTTCCTATATTTTTTTTTGTAACTTCTAGTTATGGGACTTTTCAACTCCTAATTTATATTTTTGCACATAAACATGCTTATAAAAAATTAAAGGGGGCAGTTGCCCCTTATGCCCCATTGTGGCTCCACCCCTGCAGCTAGGCATCAAGCAATTTTTGGTGCCAACGACTCGTGGGTTCTTTCTCTTGTGTCTTGGGAACAACCAAAGGTACTATGATTGGTGGATGACCGGATGTTTAAACATATGGTTATATTTGCAAGAAGTCCAGCCATTCCTGGGTGGCTAGGGTTAGGAGTGAGTATTTTTAGTTTGATTTGGTTTTTATTTAAAAAACACACCAATAAAATTTTGAAAAACTAAAAAATTCAAACCGAAATTGGTTCAAACCGACTGGTTTTGGTTCGGTTCAATTCGGTTTTTTAACATAAAAACTGAAAAACCTGTTTTTTCCTTCAAGCTTCACTGTAAGCTATCATTCAAGCAAGAGTTTATCAAGGAAAATAAATATAAAACAGAAACATCTCAAAGCACTATATTAATTTTTAATATAATCAAATTATAAACATGAAGTATTTTAAAAAAAAAATCAACAATAAAAAAAGTTACAATAACAACCAAAAGCAGGGAAATCCAGACTACAGTTAGATTTAACAAAACACATCAATATGCAGAAACTTGGATTTGCTCCAGCCATAGGCACTCATCTCCTTCTCTTTATAATAAGTATTCAGTGCCTAAAGAGAATGCCTGAATTGAGAAGTGAAAGAGCCTATGGAGTCGAAGAAATCTTGTAGGTAGGACTCTAATCTTGTCTCCTTCTTATCATTGTCCTTCTTTTAAGCAGCAAAGAACCTCCTACTGGTCATATCTTTAGTTACAATTATCAGTGGATGCTAGGGTTAAGAATAAACATGTGTTTTTTTTTTTTGTATTTATAGTACCCCCAACTAAACTGATTCGGTTCGGTTGGGGTTTTGCCGGTTTTAGGTTTCTTAACCGAACCGAAAATTTTTGAAAAAATTTTAATCAGTTTAATCGGTTTTTTTTTTACGGTTTGGTTTTTTTGTTATTTTTTTCTTGATTTTCTCGGTTTAATCGGTTTCTTGGTTTTTTTCTCACCCCTAGCTAGGGCATAAGAGTGAGGAATTCCAGAAATTCTAAGACAATTGGTTTAAACATGATAAAGGATTTATATAATACTTTTTTGATTATTTAGATTATGATGCTAATATTCAATTAAATTTATTAAACATTTTTAAATGTATCTAGTTAATATTGGGGGTGTATATTTAAGAACATTTTAAAAAAATTATCAACTAAATTTACTAGTTCATTCAAAAATATTTTTTTTATCTCTGAATAAAAAACAATTATGTGAGAAACATGAGAGAGTTAATTATCTCCTTGATTAAATTTGATTTTACTCCTATTTTAAGTTAGTAAGCAGTATAAATCACTGAAAAATAACTTAATTTGCTAACATCCAAACTTATATATATATATACACTTGTATAGATATTTGCTAACATCCAAAACTTTGACCTTTTCCACAATAACTGGCTTGACTTTTTTAGATCCTTGTACAGATATTGGCCTACGATCCTAAGCTATAAGCTAGATGGCCAATAAAGACGATGTTAAGATCTAGTAAACTTCATTCAGTTGACTCAAAAGTCAAAAGGCAAGAGTAGCAGGTCTTATACTTGAGGGTGGGCTACCTTGATTCGAAGGATGTGAAGAACATATTAATAAAGAAATATAGATAAGTGATTGGCTACGTACCTTATAAGTTATCATGCAAAGATCAAAGTTTCTCTCCCTTTACACTAGAGCCTGAGTGTAAGCTACCAAATTGTATGAATATATATATATATATATATATATATATATATATATATATATATATATATAATCATATATTAGGTTAAAATGAGGGATGAACAAACCCTAATAATAATAATAATAAAACATTTGCTTTATGGAAAGCACAAGTACGTACTTTGCCAATTTAACTAATTGAAACATACCATATACATCTCATATATTTATTGAATCGCCATTGGCTTTGCCGATTACGTTACCATACTTGTAGAAACATATATATCTATACTTGTTTAAAAAAAAACATTAATGATTCTTCTTGACCATTAAAATAGTGTTTGTGAATATTAAGTAGTTTTTGTTTTGGGTGTGTTTTAAAAGTATATTTCATTAAAAAAAATAACAAATTAATTTATATTTTTTATGTGTTTTTTTGATGAATTTTATGTGTTGATATTGAAAATAAAAAAATCTAAAAAATAAATTATTTTATGTGAGCATAGTTATTATGATTCAAGGTTCAGTTCTAGGTTTGCCAAATCAACTCAAAAAGATGTTATTTTTTTTAAATGAAATGATGTTGCTTAAAAAAACTAAAATGACGTGATTTTAAATAATGTTTTTTTTTTAAATAATAACTTGGAGTTGACTCGGTCAGGTCAATCGGGTCGGCCAAGTTTGACTATATCAATCTCCAAACTAGTTTAAAGTAAAATAAAACTCATCTCGGACTATGATTGATCAGGTTAATTCAGGCTTAATTAGATGAATCTCCAAACTAATTTTAAATAAAACCCAACCTAAACTAGGCTCTAAATTGAAAGGTTACCGAGTCGGACCATTATGCCATGCTGATTTTAATAACTATTCTTGTAATTGCATGTTTAATAATAAAATTGGATTGAAAAACACTAACGTTTGGTTAGTACTATCTTAGACGGAAGAGACATAGAGAGTTGAGATAAAATAAACATTTCTTCTTGTATTTCATATCTTAAAAGTATAAAATTAACTCTAAAATTATTTCAAAAATATATTTATTTTATATTTTTATTTTTATTTTTTTAACCAACTATATTTTTATCTTTTAATTATATATTTATTTTTTCCATCTTGATAAATCAACCCAAATATTTTTTGTATTTTCAATAATACTTCCAACTTCATTTAACTGCAATACTAATTAAACTGGTTTAAGAGTAGGGGTGAGTAAAAAAACTGAAAAACCGATTAAACCGAGAAAACTGGAAAAAAAATAACCTAAAAAACTGAACCGAAAAAAAACTGATTAAACCAATTAAAATTTTGAAAAAACCAGCTGGTTCGGTTCAGTTTCGGTTTTATAAGCAAAAAACCAGAAAAACCGAACCGAAATCGAAAAAAACCGGAAAAAAACCGAGCCAAAACCGAGAAAACCGAGCCAAAACCAGAAAAAACCGAGCCAAAACTGAAAAAACCGAGCCAAACCGGTTTGAACCGGTTTTTTCCCTAAAAACCCGAACCGAAACCGGTCAGTTTGACCCGGTTTTGGTTCAGTTTCGGTTTTTTTTTCAAAAACAAATTTTGATTTGGTTATTTTTTTATAAAAACCAAACCGAACCGAAAATGATCACCCCTATTTAAGATATTACCAAGAAAGTTGAAAATTTATTTTCAAAAACAGAAAAAAAAAATTAAGAAGATTGAAAATTTACCATCTCACGTACTAGCGTGGTTGAAAAATGACCAGCATATTGGAATAGATTGGCCCATGTAAATCGGCTGGCATTTTCACCTGGCCTGAAGGGTTGGACCATTAATTGCAGTTCATTTTCTGTGGCCTCAAAATACAGACCCCTATTATCGTAGTTTTGATCATATTTGTACTGTCACTTTCTTCAGTCACCTCCATATTTTGTAGTATATAATAGCTCAAGGTCCCCCAATCTTTAATGGCTGTCAACATTTTTGTATTTTCTTCGTCACCAAGGCATACTGTAATGCTGACCAATGCACTTCAAGAATCCTCATCCAGATCATGTTTCAGTAAAGCCAATGAATTATCTTTCTCAAAATGAAGAGATTGTAGGTTATTAAAGGGATGTTTGCGAGTGTGGTAAGGCAGTTGATGTTTAAAGTTTTTTTATTTATAAATATATTAAAATAATATATTTTTTGTTTTTAAAAAATTATTTTTAACATCAACATATAAAAAAGATTTAAAAACATAAATAGATAATTTTAAAAAGAAATAAATCAAATTATCCTTTTAAATACGTTCCCAAATACACAGCTCCTAACAGATACTGTAATCATACAGATATTATTATGCTGTCACTAGTTAGTCAGAGATGATCACTCTTAACAGATACTGTAATCATACAAGTGAAGTTCATAACGAACATAAATTCAATTATGAATGAATATATACAGACAAATTAAATTTGGTAACAAAAGGGATTTTTTTTATTTATTATTTTCAATGCTAAGGGTTTTTCACAGCTAGTTTTTGCACGTCGGGAGAAGATAACTTGGGATTTGAAGCGCCTTCGGGGAAGTTTCTGCTATTTCATCACCAAGGTCGGGAAGCATTTTTTGTACTGAGCAAGACAAAAAAACGAAGACATTTTCTTTCCGAGAGATCCAAAACCAACCCTAGTAGGGGGCACACATAGCCCCATGTGGGTTTTTATGCGATCCCACTTACAATGGACTGCTCTCAAAACTCAACTGTCGGTAAAATGCGTCATCCAGATTTAAATTTTAAAAAGCATAGTGTGATGGTAAAAGATTTAAGATCTATGTAGCAAGTTTTGAATTCTAGTCAGGACAAGCATCTTTTATAAGAGTTTAAAACAGTCGGGGTTTTACTCGTTCACCTAAACTTATAAAATACACATTTTAGAAAATAAGGTTTTCTCGAATGCAAAAAAAATTTATAATTTTTATTTAAAAAAATAGCGTTGAGCCATCTCTTTGGTTTGCAACTTGCTTTTCTTATTCTCTTATTTTATTTTCAAATTTATCTATTTTTTTTAAGTAGAAGTGCAAGATTTGGACACACAAATGTAGTAAAAGTTCAAGATTTGGACAAATGAATGCCCAGAATTTGAACATCCTTGAAGTTTGCTGACCTTCACAAATTTCTTTTTTGTTTTTTTGGGTAACGGAGCAACCTCAAAATTTGTTGTTCTCAATAGAGGAATTTGCATATTTTTTTAAAAAAAGAAAAAAGATTGCATTGTTATGATCAATCAATTTATTACTGGATAACACTATTTTCAACAACACAATTTATTAAGCTGAATTATTTTCCTAAAAACCTTTCTAGGACTTTGCGGGAATTCTCACTTGCTCATCAAACCCTTGCCTTATTTTTTTTTTTTTTCCTCCGCGTTAACGACCCTTAGGATTGCCGACCATCGCTCTAAAGCAGCCATTAACTTTCACATTCCAGACAAAGAAGCTTTCTTGAGCTGAGAAATAAACGTACAGTCCCCACACCTTCACCAAATGTAGACCAGCCATTGCCATTGAAAGAGAATGAACCGATGAAAATGGCACTTTGATAGACAGTAACACAGACACCAGGAGACTACTCAAAACCAAGGTTGTCACGTTTTGTTCTTTTTAATTGGACAGCATGTTTTGCTTTTTTTTAATTGGAACGGAGCATTTTAACGTGCCATTTCAAAGCTATTTTGTTCATATATATATATATATATATATATATATATATATATATATATATATATATATATATATATATATATAATTTCAAACACAAGTAAAAATATGAGAATTGATGTGATATGACTAGATGAGAATTGAAAGCAACATAAAATTTGTTCCGATTTATTTCATTTTTTTTAATTGAAAAAAGATAATACTTGACATTTCAGACAAAACAAAATTATTAACCTTGCTCAAAACATATCGAGTACTTGTTGAGGGGGACCACTTCAAAGTAAATAACTAATCTTGGTATTAAAGGGGCTGGCAAAGCTACTCGATCAGTCATCAATCTTTCAGCAACTATGAATAAATGTTGCCAGAATCTCAAATTTCCCGCCCCCCACCCCAGTGCAAGGGAATGGATTATCATGAAAGCAAGATCACAGAAAAGAAGCCCCCATAATAGTTTATATTCAATCATATTGAGACTTGCAAACTAGTTGCCAGAAAGCCCTAAGTGTGAATAGTGAGTCTAGGTATCAGCAAGAAAAGCACACCAGGATCTTTACTGATGCTTGTGTATATTAGCTTTATATGCATGGCATCAAGCTATTACTTAAGTGCATTTGAATGGCTGGCGCAGTTGCAGTATTGTTACCAATCACTGGAATGAATCAGGCTAAAAAACCAACACTTGCTAACATGAAAAGAATAACAATATTGTCTAGATTCCAACATTAACTCCTTTAAAACGTTGCTCAGCGGAACTATAATGAAATCCACTTGGATATGGTCCCCAAGGCCAATTGTTTTGAGCTCGTGGCTTTTGCCACTAACATTCTGGGTCATAGCAAAAATATCTGCAGCACAGCCACAAGGTTAAAAAATATAGCAAAATTTCAGACACTTGATTATTATGGCCAAGAATGCAGTGAGATAATGCTTATCGGTGAAAAGACTCATAAGCTGACAAACAAAGGGGAATAACAACAACTAATGGTATTGAAGCATAGAGCATGGAGCATTAAGCTCAAGGACAAACAGTCATTATATTTTGGGATGTAACATGGAGCCAAATAGGGCGAACAATGTCGTGTATCTAATTTCAGAATTTTACATGGATACCCAAGCAAAAAACAAGAATACATATCTCTGTATGGATCTGTCTTTGATAGAGAGAAATGCTCCTATCACTATGAAGTTTGAGCTTGACCCAATGCTACACTGGGCATGTTTCTGTAATGAGGAATCTGTTTTGCACATAAAATTCACATTTATCTGTCAAGTTTTAAGGAGAAAGGATTGACTTTCCAGCTCAATTATATTTCTGCCAGCTTAGAGTTAAATTGATTCCAAAACTATTTTGATTTTTTTCAAATTAAAATAAATGAAATCCATTTAATTTATTGGATTTAACCGCCTAAAAATATCCAAATTGAGAAAACTTAGGAGCAGCAAAAAAATAAAAAAGGAAAAGAAAATAAAAGATTTCTCCGCTACTTGGAAGAGATATCAAGGAATCACACTGGGATACTATATTGTAGATGGAAGTGTGTTAATGACATTACATGAAGCTTGACAGTTGGAGAACATAGAGAAGAAGGCCATGGCTTTAAAGAGTGCCAGCAAGGCATGGTGAGTTATAGTACCAGCAGAAGTGAGGAGGGCATGAAACATCCAAGGGACCAAAATTAAACTGAATGGTAACTTGACATAAGGAGGGTTATTGGTCTTTGAATTATTGTCAGTTCAGAGTAAGGATCGCTTGGATGCAAAGAAGACAATTGTAGGGCTGAGTTTTAAGGACGGCAGTGTAAAAACTTCATTATTTCCCTTGTTTCTTTTTGGCTGGGCATCAATCCTTCCACTCCAAAGAATGAGAGCTGTTCATTTGCATCTTGAACATGCTATCCAAAAGATGTCACTTGGACAGAAGATCTGGTGGCAAAGCTTCTTCATAAAGTGAATAGCATTATGTACAGGAATGAACTGCAGAGTCATTGCAGGTACGCTATCCTCCAATTAATGGTCAAAAGCGAACTGCCCTGAGGCATAGAAGCAAAAATAAGGCAGACGAATTAACTTTCAACAAGAATCCGAAATTTCACTCGCCTCTTAACACTACCCATTCTATCATACCCAATCCCAATCTTGCTATGCATCAACTTCAAAGCCAAATCTGCATTGCCAGCTTTCCTCAAAGCATTGATTAAAACAGTGCGAACTCTCCCTGGAATTTCCCGGCCCCTGTCAACAAAGCCATCAGCCAACTTACAGGCCTCTTTTATACGGCCTGCTTTGCACAAAACATTGAGCATATCCTCGAAAGCTGTCTCGGGAATGACACCCATTGGTGCTAGTTCATCCAAAAGTTTACAAGCTCTGGCTACCTTGCCTGATAAACAGAGACCAATAGATAGAGCCCTAAAAGCAGCTGCAGTTGGCGTGATACCCTTATCTATCATCATATCCCACATCTTCAATGCCTCTTCATTTTTGTGCTCTCTGAACAATCCATTTATCATTATGGTGTATGTATATACAGTCTGATCGCACCCTTCATCCTCCATTCTCTTAAAGAATACTAATGCTTCATCGATGTTACCACATTTGGCAAGGGCATCAATAAGAGCATTATAGCAATATGAATCTGGTGGGCATCCTTTCTTGACCATCTCTTCAAAAAGTTTTTCAGCTTCGTGCACCCTCCCAGCCTTGCCAAGGCCATCAATAAGACTAGAATATAACATGGCATTAACTGCCACTCCATTAACTCTACAAAACTCCAAATACTCCATAGCCTCATCCAACCTCCCACTCTTACACATACAATTAACAACGACCCCATAAGTAACCACATCTGGTTCAAGTCCTTCCTTTTTCATCCTTTCAAAAAGCAACATTGCCTCTCCCATGTTACCGCATTTTGCATTTGAGTCAATCAAGGCTGTATATATTGCCACGTTCACTTTACATCCTTTCTGAATCATCTTCTCGAAAACAGCATATCCTTCCACACATTTCCCCTCCTTACAAAGCCCCCCAATAACTAGACTATAAGCATGAGGCGGAATTTCCAATCCATTCTCATCCATTTCATTATATAAACTTAAACACAAATCAAAATCCCCCTCCGCATAACACGCCTGAATCAAAGTCATATACGTAATCTTATCTGGTGCCACATTTCTCAACTCCATATCTCTAAACTTCTCAAATGCTTTTTGGGTCTTCCCGACCTGACAGTAGCCTTTAATCAAAGTATTATAGGTAACAACATCAGGTCCAATTTTTCCGTTCTCCATGACCTCAAGAACACGCTCAGCGGATTCAATAAACACTGAATTAACCAAACCATTAAGCAAAAAATTATAGGTAAATAAACTTGGTTCAACCCCATTTTCCTTCATTCCACGCCACACCCACAACAACTCCTCTACCATCCCTAAACTACCGAAGCTCTTAATCAAAGAATTCGCAGCAGAAACATTCATCAAAAACCCCATTCCTCTAAACTTAAAAAAAACTGACTTTACATTATCTAAATCACCATTTATAGATAAAACATCAATCAAAGAAACATAACATTGAAGATTATGAGTATATTTCTTTTGCTTACCGGCCCAAGTAAAGAACTTTAAAGCAAGATCAGGTCTTTTTTGAAGTTCCATAGATTTCAAAACAAAAGACACAAAATTTGGCGATAACTTGATCAAGAACTTGTTGCAAAAAAGATCCAATCTTGATTCCATGTCCACCGAGCCATCTAACAAAAGACTCATAATTTGGTGAGCCCAAGGAGAGGGTTTAAGGTCTTGAGGGGTTTTTGAGGCGATATCAGAGAGGTCATTAAAGGGCTCTATCCATTCAGGTGGAGGGAGATAGTTGCTGTCTGTGAATACCCACCTAGAATTTGAATTGAAAGTCAGCGTAGGTCCCTTTTTTGGATGTTTTGATGAAGACCCGCCATTGTTGTAGGGTAGGAGAGTTGTAAAAGAGTGAAGGGTTCTTGCGGGGAGAAGGGAAGGAGGAGGTCTCAAAAGGGTTATTCTTCTCATCAGGGTTTTTGGGTGTTTGAGTGACACACTGAGTGACAGAAATGGCAGAGGTTTTGAAGACAGAACAGCATTTGGAAACTATATTTTGAGGGAGAACACATAACCATTGGTCCCATGGTCTAGTGGTGAGGACATTGGACTCTGAATCCAGTAACCCGAGTTCAAATCTCGGTGGGACCTCGATTTTTTCTAACTATTTTTTTCACAGATTTCTTTGATGGTGGAGGCACATATAATAACCTCCAACTCCATTAATCTCTATACCTGATTTTTGTTATTTAGATTTATATCTTTTATATTTTAGATTTTATTATTTGTATTATGAAATATTGTTGAAATTTAGTTTATGAACTCGATTCTTTGGAGATCAGTCTGCTTTAGAAAAAACTTAGACAATCGATCTCTTTTTTCTCTATTTTTTTCTAATGAAGTCTAGTCTTTATATTTATTTTAATGAACATGGAATATATATATATATTATTATTTTACACTTATTTTGTTTTTCATATCCTAATCTAATAAAATTAATAGATCTTCAATAGAGATGAGTATGAAAATCTAAAGATTATCATGAAGCTACGCGAGAGAAGAAAGTGATCGATGTAACCTCCGATTAAGGACATCTCAATTTCCATTGCTACGTAAAAAAGACATGGATGGAACTGGATCACTGACCAGTGGGTGAAATTTTTTTTTTTTAATTTTAAAAAATATATTTAGGTATAGTTAATTTTTTTTCAATAAAAAATAAATAAATAGTGTGGGAACTGACTTAATATGATTTGATCAACTTGACAAGCTCAAAGACAATTTGAATAACTGGTAAAAACATAATTTAACTCATAAACATTCAAGATGACATCTTTTTTTTTAATATTAAAATGACAACATATTGTATCGACATGAGTTAACATTTCAAATCTGTAACTCGAGGTCATGAGACTATGATAACCCTATAAAAATCAAATCAAAATAAATTATAAAAGCATAATTTTCAATCAACCTAAAATAAAATGATGAAATTGAAAATGACAATTAAAAGAAAAAAAAAAGCAATCAAAGTTAACTCGAGTTAACCTATCATATTCATAACTCGAGTTATAAGACTAGGATAACTTCATAGAGAGTAAATCAAAATAAATTATAAAGTCCAATTCTCAATTGAAGAATGAAATTGAAAAAAAAATAATTTAAAAAAAACAAAAAAATAACTCGGATTAACTCATAAAACTCATAATTCAAGTCATAAGATTAAGATAACCTAATAGAAAATAAATAAAAAAATGATCTGAGTCAACCTAAGCTGATCTACCACACCCACGACTTGAATTATGAGACTAAGATAACTTTAAAGAAAGCAAATGGAACAAATTATGATGTTCATTTCTTAATAAACTCATTGTTGAATGATAAAATTAAAAAAAAATCAATATAAAAAAGTACATAATAAAACAATTTGAGTTTACCCGAGTTAACTTGCACAACCCATGACTCGGGTTATGAGATCAGGATAATCTTATAGAAAATAAACTGAAATAAATGACAAAATCTGATTCTTAATCAACCTAATGTTAAAGATGTTAAAGGATAAAACTAAAAAAAAAATATTAACTAAAAAATATACAAAAAAATTGATTCAACTAGATTAATCTGTCAAAACTGTGATAAATTGTAATAAATAATAAAATTTAATCTTTAATAAACTAAATATTAAAGAATAAGTTTAAAAAAATATAAATTAAAAAAAACAACACTATTACAATGAATTATACTTTTATAAAGTGATAAACATTAAAAACACCATCTTTTATAAATTTTTTTTAATAATAACAAATAATGTCCTGTTATCACTACCTTGCACAAATACAAAAAAAAATTTCTTTTAACCAAGGGATCTTTACATCCTTTTCCCTTTGGGAAAATTCCATTTGGATTGCCTAAAACTACCATATAAATTAGATTGTGTTTATAATATATAGTTGTGAAAGTATATAAAATAATTAAGAATTAAGAGTGGATTTATATCAAAGGAAGAATTACGATTATCTTGGCAAATATTAATTATATACTAAAAACAAACTTGAGATCATTATGTAGCTTCATTGGTATATTTTGTTCTTTTTTTTTTCAATTCATCCCTTTATTTTTTTTTCATTCTCCTTTTTCTTAATTTGATTTATTTTAATTTTATTTTTAACTTTTTTTTAACAAATATTTACATTGTTTTTAAATCAACTAAATTGACTAGATCATGTTAGAGTGACTTGTACATGGTTTAATTTTAAACTCGGACTAAGCAAAGAGACATGTATTGAGGTTTTTTTCTTTCAATTTTATCAATTTTTTAATTTTATCTTCAAATATTTTTATCAATCGGTCAAGTCATGCAAGGACAACTCTAATATGGTTTGATTTCAAACTTGAACTAGGTAAAAAGTTGAGTTTTTTTTTTTTTTACGTTGATTTCATTTTTCCTCAATTTTATCCTCTTGCTTATTTTACTAGTTGATCGGAATGTCTTTTGATCGGTCAAGTCAATTGTTATATGATTTAATTTTAAACCCCAGTTAGGTAAAGAGTTGGACTAAGAGATTTTGAACATGTTTGGCCTAATTTAATAAAAATATCAAAAAATTATCCGCATCCTATATATTTTTTATTAGTGTTTTTTTATATACTGTTTTGAATCGTAGCATAGTTCAAACCTGCAAACTAATTATAGTTGCAAAAATAGTTAATTTTCAATCAACATGTTTATTATCAAAATCATTAAATATAACATGTTCTATTAAATGCTCGGGCTGCTAGTCAAATGAGTTGACCCAAATCAATTTAAAATATTATCATTTTAATATTTTAAAAAAATATAAGATGATATTATTTTTAAAAAATAGAATAAAAAAATTAAAATTGACTATGTCAAATAAATTAGGAATTAATCTATCTTATTGAATAAATCAACTCTAATCCAGTTAGATTTAAAATCTAATTCGACTGAGAAGTCAAATCAATGAGTCACCGAGACAACTTATATAGGCATGTAGATTTTAATAACACAAGGAATTCCATTATGATTGTTTCAAAATTAAAAATCAAGCCGATTTAAATGTCTAACTACAAGCCAATTTAGGAAGAAATGTCAATGAATCTAGTTTTGAGTGACATTACCAAGGTGGTCATTGTTTGGGATTCGATCTCTAAAATTTATCAAAAGTTTTCTCATAAGGGAAGGTGAAGATATGTGGCAAGAAAACCTCCACAGGAAAGGTCGGCAAAGTTTGAAATGCTGACTTACTGTACATGGTGATCGAACATATGATGTGGCTCCTTTATCTTACACATGCTCTTCTCTTTAAGGTCCGAATGTAAGATCTCCTACTCGACTTCTTTAACTAGAAGAATGTGCAGAATTAACTCCACTCATTTTCCCTTTTCCTCGAGAACTATGCATTTTAGCTTAAAAAATAGAAAGATATAACCTTAAGAAGTAAGAACAATCACAGCTCCAATCAAAATTGTCTTCATTGCCATTCTTGCACTTTTGGTTTTAGCTCACTTTCTGATCCATGGCCACTCTTTACACGCTTCCTTCCCATCACAAATTCTCTTCGCTCACCAAAACCCACAAACCCTATTCCTCTTCTCCTTCACTTCTCCTCTCCACAAGACTCTTCACCAAATCCAACCCATCAAAGAACACAATCCTCTCAACCAAAAAGACTAGAACTTTGATCACTGGATCGCTCACAGAAGACAAAGAAGTTGTTCCAATCAAAGATAAACCTTTGAAAGACAAAAGTAACCCTTTGCTTGTTAATGGGTCCAAAGATTCTGACCTTCTTTCATCATCTTCTTCTTCTACTGTTGAGACTGATGATGAAGAAGAGAGAATGACAAGTAGAGCTATTAATGCTACCATTGTATTGGGGTTTGGTACTCTTGCTGTCTCTAGGTTGCTTACTATTGATCATGATTATTGGCATGTAAGTAATGCTTTTGTTACCTTAAATTCCGTTCTTTTTTCTTGTGGTTAGTAAATGAATCCAGTTCTGTTTATGCTGGCCATGAACATGGGTGAAAGTTGTGCTCTTTGTAGTTTGCTTCTGTTTATGATTAACAGGTGGGATTTTTGTTTTTAATTTTTGGTTTGTAATGTTAATTTGTTATGTATTGTGCAAAATTTGGATTGGTTCATTCTTGGTTTGCACAAGAACTTTTCTTTTTTCGTTGATCTTACATGTGTGAAACTAATTGCTCAATTTTTGTAATTTGGCTCTTAGAAATCTGATATTAATCTTTGAGGTTTGATACCCTTTGATTGTCAGAATCATGTTTTGTGAGGTTAAGCATCACCTGAATTGGTTCACAAATTGTGGGATCAGCATTATTTGATGTTTTCCGTAATTTAAAGAGTAGAAATTTTATCCAGTGATGAAAGAAGCTGAAAAGAAAGCTTAATATTAATTTCCTTGCTACATTTTATCAGTAATGAACAGAATTATTGTTCTAGTTACTGCATTTCTATCCTTCAGGAAACTTTTTGTAATTTTTAATAGCGTTCAGGGATGGACCCTTTATGAGATTCTAAGGTATTTGCCTGAGCACAATTGGATTGCATATGAACAAGCTCTCAAAGCGAACCCTGTTTTGGCCAAAATGGCAATTAGTGGGATGGTCTACTCTATAGGAGATTGGATTGCTCAAGTAAGTCTTCTGTTTCCCTTGTATGGGATTTTTCCCAGGTGGCTTAGAAGAGTTTTCAACTTGTTTTTCACAATTCACGTGTTTATATTGTTCTGAAATGCAGTGCTATGAAGGAAAACCAATTTTCGAGTTTGACCGGACTCGCACGTTTAGATCAGGGCTTGTTGGGTTTACTCTACATGGATCCCTCTCTCATTATTACTATCAATTCTGTGAGGTGATTATTGTTGTTTGGGTTTTGTTCATTTCACTTCACTCGCTGTCGTGTTGATGTCATTTGGATGGCTGAAATCGATTACATTGGTTTCTAGGCTCTTTTTCCTTTTGAAGATTGGTGGGTGGTCCCAGCCAAAGTTGCCTTTGACCAAACAGTTTGGGCAGCACTTTGGAACAGCATCTACTATGTGGCGCTAGGTTTGTTGCGTTTTGAGTCCCCAGACAATATTTTTAGCGAGCTGAAGGCAACGTTTTGGCTAATGTTGACTGTAAGAAGCTCCTCGAATTTTTCCATGTGCAAGTTGAAAATGCTATAAATAAATGCTCCTGATTGAAACATTTTCCCCTTGATTTCAATTTGTCCATGATACTAACATTGTTGTCTGGGAAAAAAGTCATTGATTTACCAGCTTTGATTTTGATTTTATACCAAACTTATTTATCAGCATTTTCATTGCATTTTGAAATTTGCTATTGGATTTTAAATTCAGCTAAAATGTTTCTCTAGAAAAACCGAATAAAGGATAGAATATGTCTCTTCTAATTTAGACGGCAGGATTGAGGCTTCTACTGAACATGTGATCTTGGGATTGTGAAGGGACAAATTAATAGCCTGCCTGAGAATGTCCTCCATGTCAATTGAGAATATGAAGAAGAAAGATTTTTGTGCTCGCATTGAGGCCCTTGGTTAGAAGATGACATAGAAGGGCTATAGACTGCCACTAGCATCCTACCTGTTGTAACCCTTAAAAGTTTGACAAAGGAATTATCTTTGAAATCATTTTTTTCACAAAGAGAAAAAATCTTGAACAGCTCAATGTAATCTAAATTGCATTCATTTGTCTCCAATGGTGCTAAAAGTAGCATGAACTAGCGGCAAGAAAGAATAATACAATGGTAAAGGTCCATTTTCTTGCCTTTATACACTGATGTAGTTGAATGATTTTCACCGAGGCAATTTTTTGAGGTTCATTTATGCTTTGAGGTCCATGTAAAATAACATTCAACTGATAGATAATTGATAGATAATTGTTCATTTATACATCGTGTCTTGGTGATAGTAAACTGTTTCTGTTGATCTGCTTGATAGGCAGGATGGAAGCTTTGGCCATTTGCTCATTTGATTACCTATGGTGTTATCCCTCTTGAACAAAGGCTTCTTTGGGTAGATTGTGTGGAGCTCATCTGGGTGACGATACTCTCAACGTAAGTATTCATGATCATTAACCAGCTAAAAATGAGGGTATCTAATGAGTAACACCAGTCTCAACAATTAGACCTGCTAGAATGGCTGGTCTCTTTATAGTTTGTTTAATTTGCAACTGAATCTTATGACTTGATATATAGGATTGAATTATAAAATTACTTTTTTTTTTTGCTTTGTTCTATTCATACGACCTATCATTTTTGGTGGCTAATTGGCTGCATAGTGTAATTAACATATGAAAATTAAGGATTCCGAAGCGCTTAGGACCCCAGGTACAAACCATTGTGAACTCAAAAGGAGCATGTCTTTTATTCTTACCGTTTGTGTAGCATTGCATCTTTCTTCGATTTCTGTTTCTGGTGATAACTTGTAACTATTATCATAGTTTTGTTGGGGTTTTTTTCCTGGTGTTAAAATTGTGCTATAGCCTTTCTTCTATGTAAAATGCTTCGCTGATTTTCTATTTAACACTGTGTTTTCTTTTCTGTTTTCAGTTATTCAAATGAGAAATCAGAAGCTCGGATTTCTGACACAACCTTGGAGGCAAACTCAAGCTCTTCAGGCAGTGCTGATGAGGTACATCACAATTAAACTTTTCCTTTCAAATAATCCCATTATGGATAAAACTATATTATTGGAAAGTCTATTGACTCTGAACAATGTAACCAAAAATCACCGCTCCTCTAGGCTTTGCGTTAAGTAATCGAACCTATACTGTAGGTCTGAGGAACCACAATTTTGTACAGGTTCATGTTGTGATGCAGTTGATTTTTAGTTTCCTATATGCTGATATCCTTCCCTTTATCTCACCTTGCAGAAATAAATGAACTGGAAAATCATGTCCCAACAAGAAGGGTGGTGCACTTGCTGTCATCAGGCAAACATGGACAGCCTTGCTGTGCAAGAACAGCCTCTACCGTAATTTGCCTGTTGTTTTGTTGATGTGTATACTGTATATTAATATTGTTTTAGGGTGAGGCTTGGTGGCTGCTGCAACAGCAGATTGTTTCTTTGCTACTTGGAGCATGAGCTTCAAAATACAGAAGCAGCTTCCTGCAATTATAGCAACAAGGGTGTGACCCCTGACCCTTCGAAGGATCTTTGCAATTCAAGGAGGTTCTTGAATTGGGAGAAATTATCACACGGACCTGGTCCTCAAACTCAGTCATGGACACCAATCAATCAAGAATCAATGTATTGAAACATGGAGCTAAAGAAGAAAAGTTAATGAAACATATGATTTTCCTTCTCTCCTCAAGACTGTTATACATTGACCATTATGAAACAGGGACAACAAATCGGATCTCCCGGGCTGCATACACTATATGAAGGACATGCCATTAAAGAGGCTCTTTGGCTTTGTGTTTTGTACCACGTTTGTGTTTTAAAATGTGTTTATATTTTAAAGGATTTGATATGCTAGTATAAAAAAATTAAAAAATATATTTTAATATATCTTTAAATAAAAAATATTTTTTAAACAATATCCCAAACACAAATAAGAAATAAGTGAGGAGCATGTAGAAGACATGACAGGCAGTCTATGCTCGTATTCTGAAATTGGCAGGGATCCTCACCTTTTCGGTTCCAAGGCTGCAAATAAATATTTCCTCGTGAATTCAGTAGTCGTAGCATGGGTAGCGTGTGAATGGTATTATTGTAGTTTGTGATTGTAATTTAAAAAAATTATAAATTGTAGATTTTTTAATTAAACTTTTAGTAGAGTTTTTAATAGAATTTATATAAAATTTTGATATCTATTGATTAATTAAATATTTTTAAATTTATAATTAATATAAAATGTAGATTGTATTTTACTATACAGTTTGAAATTATTTTTTAAAATATTTTTTGTTTGAAAATATATTAAAATAATTTTTTTTAAATGTATTTTTTTTCAATTAGATTAGATTATTAAAAAAATAAATTAGAATGCCTATAGTTAAGAAAGAAACCTATACTAATAATACAAATGAATCAATTGAAATCTATAATAATTCCTAGAAGAAAGAGAAAAAAGTATTTTTAAAAATATTTCTTCACCATGTACTGGATCTCATCAACTGTAAATGAATTATTTAATAAATTATTGTTTTTAACAACAATGCATATGGCTTTTCAAAATCTAATTACTAAAAGATGGATGGCCTGATAGTATCATATTTAAATTCTTATGATAGTATCATATTTAAATTCTTATCTGGAGGTGAAACTAATTGAATATATATTTTTATTTTTTTTATTCACCATTTAAATTGATGAACTAAATTAGATAATAATATGAGTGAAAAAAACAATTTCTAAATTTGCAGTAAAAAAATAAAGACTCATTTCTTATGTATAAAAAAATATAATCACAATAGATTTAAAAAAATATAATCCGCCAATTAAACAAATGATTATCGTGAATGGGCTAATCCTTTCCCTTTTTTTTTTTTTTCCTTTCACAAGGAAGAATAGGAGAAAAAAATATAATCACAATAGATAAAAAAAAAAAATCCTTTTTCTTCTTTCTTTCGATATTCATTGAAATCAAATTCATGAACTAATAAAATTTCTGATTCTCTCTCTTTATTGGTAATTCTATAAGAAATATTTTATTGAAAGATTTAAGTTATCAAGATATAAAAAATAAAATTCTTAAAATATAAGACCATCCAGAAATGTTTTATTTTAGTATTATAATAAATAAAATTACATTGGTCAAATTATGAAATTTAGAGCATATAATAGATTTTGATTATATCTATCAGATAAATAATATGATTTAGCCTTCAGATTTATTTATGATTTTCGAGGAGCCATGCGAGGTGAAAATATCATATATGATTATGGTTATGTAATAACAATGGAAATAGTGATGTCATTATTGACTACGATTAGCTATTAATATGAGAACAATTAATATATGTGTTAGGAGATGAAATTTGTAGTGTCAACCTATAGAATTTATTATTTTTATTAATTTTATAAATTAGGATATGTCCTTCAATACCATGGAGCATCTATTTTTATAAAAAAATTAAATAAAAAATTGTTTTGGAGTCCAAGAAAGATTTTAGTTCAAATTAAAAATTACAAAATTTAGAATTTTTGTAACGAATAAATAGAAAATCTAGGTATGTTTTGACATGGATGCTTGAATTAGTTGCATTGTATGTGAGGTCGTAGCATAAGAGGAAAGGGGAAGCATAAAAGGTTTGATTTTGGTCGATGAATAGGAGTGGTTCTTGGGCATCGATGACTTCAAAGATTAGTTATTTCAAATGATAGTGATTTATTAGGAAGGTCAGAGACAACATTTGAACATCCAGTACAGGTTTTTTTTTTAATTAATATAGATGCTTGGGCTAGTTTGCGTGCAACTCAATTAATGTCACAGGTCCTGAAATTAACAACCATGTAAACCTCGAGTAGCCCTGAAATTTATAAAACTCAAACTGATAATTTTTAAAAAATAAACATAAAATCTGACCAATCAAATTATACCCTTCAAGTTCTTAAACCGGCAGCTCAAGTCGTAATGATGTTTTCTTGGATCATGTATCTTGAACTGAATCAAAACATGACACTAAATGAGATAATTCCCACATTTATAGTTACAAGATGGAGCAGAACTGATGTTTGGGACCTTTACGAGCAGGCAGATTCTAGATTTATGGTTTTTCCTTTTTTCTTTTTATGGCAGACACATTTCATTTGGTTATTAAGGTTGTTCGTGCATGATGAAGTCTTGTACACACCATATTCGGTGGATACACGTGCTAATTAGTTCCAACATACTGATTTTGGCAAAGTTTTCTCTGAAAGTGATTAGCTATGATGCTTTAAAAGCAGCTCAAAATGTTTTATTGTCTTCATTTTTGGAGAAGACAAGTGCACACTGTGACTAAGAAATTACTGTGTATTGCGTCTCGATCTGGAGAACCGAGTGCTATTTTACATTTTCCATCGATCTTCTCCTTAGTCAATGATAAGATTATGCTAGAGGTTATACTCCAACAGAAGGATCTACATACTGTCCCTCTTGTGTGCTGCTCTCTGATAGATTTTTACCCCACCTATTTTCTTTTTTCTTACCTGGAAATATTATAATCGTCGCTGCAGATTATTCTTTGTGAAACATCCATCTCTCCATTCTGGACATTCCAATTAAGAGAGCATCCGCAGGGGTTGTCCCCTTTGGATAAGGTTTCTAGGTTTTCATATCTTCCTGATGGTATGAAAATATGTACTTCTGAAATGAGAAAAAAAAACCCCTTTTTATAGAACAGATAAATATTATAATCGTCGCTGCAGATTATTCTTTGTGAAACATCCATCTCTCCATTCTGGACATTCCAAATTAAGAGAGCATCCGCGGGGGTTATCTCTTTTGGATAAGGTTTCTAGGTTTTCATATCTTCCTGATGGTATGAAAATATGTACTTCTGAAATGAGAAAGAAACCCCCTTCTATAGTACAGAATCAGAATGGTTGGTTATTGGCCATTTACTGTCATGTTTTGAAAGTTAGAACCTAGCATTCTCTTTTGAATGAAAAACTATTTGAGTTCTTGTGTTATTATTTATCTTCTACGTGTTGCCGTTATTTACTAATGTGATTTGTTTTTGTTGATTGAACTTTTGGGTGGTTGTTGGAAGATTTTGTCTGGTTTTGCTCGTGATCAAAGATGGTTTTCCAGCAAGGTGCAAATGTGCTACTGTCTCTGCTTGCATGAAGGATAAAAGAGATGGGTAGGTCATGGTTGGAAGAGACTGATTTAAATGTTGCTGATGGTGACTAGAAACCACATTCATTAAGTTCGGTTTTGAAAAAAACCTTTAAAAATGAAAAACAAAATTATACAGACGATTGGTAGCGATGGCACAAATCCAGGCAGTCTTGATCAATAAAGGATGAACCAATGATGCTTCCCTCTTAAAGGCCATGGAAATTGGAAATTTCCCTCTAAAAATCGCTTGGTGGTTTCTTGTTTATTGACAAGTTGAAACATGTAGAGCTAATCTTGTTTCCCTAACATTTGGGTCCTATTTTTCATTACCAAGCCCGGCGGCCATTAAATTGATCTCTTCCATCCCTCTAACTACATATTTGTCCTTGTGACCAGATGAGAGATGCTATTGATGGTATGTCTGTCCATAACTATACCTGTTCATATGATTCTAGTAAATTTGATTTGGTTTTGTGATCGTGTCCATTAATAATTTTTACAAATGTGTTTACCGTAAACGTTAGGAGGATGCAACAAACCAAGAGATGGAATAATTTCCTGATAAGATGGTAAATGAAGAAGAAATGAATGCATGGATAATATCAGTTAAATAATGTTTCATGTTTGCAAGGGTTAGCATAACATTACAAAATTATCGTGGTTATGTTAAGGGGTGTCCCTTCAGCAGCAGCAGCAGCAGAAGAAGAAGAAGAAGAAGATTGCATAGAGATTTGTTGGTGCGTTAACAAGAAATTCTGTCGCAGCCACCCATTGATTCAAATTTCGAGATGATATTGATGGGATTAAATCACTTACCATCTAAGTGAAACATCCAAGTTATAGAAATTAGATGGTACTTGGAATCCGTAGAGGGTCTTTCACTTGAAACATGTTTGCATGAAATGACTACTCTCAAAACTATAAGCTGCCCATTGAATTCACCGAGTCTTGATCTTGACCATCATAGAAAGTAAAGACCACTGATAGACTATTTTGCCCCCAATCTCTTGGCATATTTGAAGATGATGTAGACTAGTTGAAAGGGAGCAGGATTCAAACAGGAAGAAAATGCATCACACACTGCGTTTGCATTTCCTCTCTTTCTCAGAATCAATTCCATTTTTTTCAGCAGCAAGGCAATCATGGTTGAACGTCAGGCAGGACTACTATCGTAGCTCTTGGAGAAAAAGCCCATCTGGGATAAGAAATTTGCTGGCGACAAGAATTTGATATGGTAACCATGAAGACCTTATACAAGCACATTCAGAATCTTGACAGATGATAAAGTGGTATTGACAGAGCTATGTTTAGTTCAATCCTCTGAACAAAGCTGTCTTTCTACATTTCTGTGAACATACAACAAAAGGGACCGGGGCAATAATTTACCTGGACAAAGTTTCAAAACATTGTGCCACCAGAACAAGAGAACTTTCTGAGTATAATGAGGCTCAAGAGCCAAAATATTACAATGATGGCAGCAGCCCCATTTCATCTATGTAGATACCACAAAAATTATGGGCCTGGTCTTTCCTCAGAAAATCTTGGAAGTTGAACAAGTGAATTCACTCGAGTGACTCCTTCCAAACCTAGCCAACTCTGATCCTCAGCATTATTCACTGCTTCGCCATCTCCATCAACTTCAACAGCTTGCCTTCCATAAGTATCAGTTTCTTCTGCTGATCTAACTGTAAAATTTCTTTGCAAACATGGCTCAGATTTCTGCCCATCGTCTGATTCAGCAGCATTGCCAGAATGATTGCTCTGATCAAGAGTTGCTGAGGAAAAGCCTTGTTCATCATAATCCGATTCTGAGTCCATTTTCCCGTCCAGAAATAAGCAAACAACAGCACAGTCATCCATCTTTGAAGTTGGGTATTTAAGCTTCCATTCACGAGCAGCTGAGTCCACCAGAATTCTTGCTGCTGATGCCCGTGTTGGAGCTGAGGATACAATCTCAACCACCTCTTCGTTGCTCAAGACATCCCAAACCTGTGCAATTCAAACTTAACATTTAGCACAGAAGAAAGTAGTGCATAAGTCAAAACAAAGAAAGAAAGAATATTGCCAAGCATTGTCTCGGAAAAAGAAAATAAGAACATATCAAGGTTACAGTTCTGGTATTTCAAAATTGCTGAGGTGTAATTAGCTTTGATATTACATTACTGTTTAGCATTTCTGTATTCTTGATGAATTTGGATAGGTGAGACTAAAAGATTTGGCAATCCAATCAAGATGATGCACATGTATCACAATCAGAAACTCAATATATCAAAAAATAACATTTGGAAAAGCTTGCACAAGACAGGATTATATGGAAGTCAGAATAGATTGGGAACATCAGGAACTCATTTTGACTCAAAAGCTCAAGCATAGAACAATGCAACACTGTTAAAAGAAAAACATGACTGGCCATTGTAACATAGCTGTCATGGAATGGCAGCTGACAGCTGGGTCAATCTATTTGCTGCTTAGGTTTGAAGAACCCTTAATTCAATTTATAGGCATACAAAATCCATGATCCACCACATTGAGTTCTCTTTTTTCCCTTGCAGGCCTTTCAAAAAAACGTGTTATTGCCTGATTGGTATTTATATACACTTGACACTCCTCTACAAGCTTTCCTCTCCACCATGCATCCACATGGTAACCAGAGTCATTAAACATTCAGTCAGTAATATATGGGACCTTAGAAATATCAAATTGAAAAGTCTCATCAGCTGAGTATCTCAAAATAAAATAAATCCGGATTTAGTATTAACAGATAGAAAATGAACTGCTCGGAAAAATATATCAGAGGTGAAAACATACCCCATCTGAGGCAAGAACGATGAATTGATCCCTCTCTGTAAGGGTCCGATGTGAAAACTCAGGTATGGAGATCACTCCATATTCCTTCAAACAGAAATCACCAAATGCCCGAGCCATTGCTAAGCCAGGAGCATCATCAAATGGTAACCAAACTCTTGGCACTTCAGGCTCGTCTTGCAATGCAAACACTCTACCTTTACACCGCTTAATTCTTTCAGCTTCCCCTGCAACAAGTTCATTTCATGTCAACTGATGGGTTTGCGAAGATGGGTACCACCAAAACACATAGCTAATTGTAATGCATATGACCTACTTGGCAAATCAGGCTTCAGATCAACGGTCAACTGGACTGCCACCATGGAATCATTGCTGTCCTTGGATCCCATGATTGCACGGGAATCCCCAATATATCCCATGAATAGATTGGAGCCCTTTAAAATCACAAATAAATGTATACAATAAGGCTAAAGCTAAACAAGTGGAACATGAAGAGTGATCTATACTTCCTACAAGCTAAATGAATGAAATATCAACACTGAACCGTCCACCCTACAATACCTGTTTCACAATAGTGATAGCTGTGCTCCCACTGCAGAAGCAGTCCAAATTCGGATGGGATTTCAGCTCTTTATCCATGGCCTTATATGACTTCAGGAACGCTTCTCTCCATAAAGAATTCAATTTATCCTCGATAGAGCCATCCTTGTCCAAATCCCCAACATCTGATTTCATCGAATTCCCCTTGAAACAAGTTTGATCTGACCCATTTTGCCTTGACTGACAAGAGTTCAAGAATGATTGTAATTTTACAGGCAGGGCATCCCTGACCTTGCGGGCAACTAGATGGCCATGAGGACCATGACCATCAAAAACACCACAGAAGGTCACATCCTCTGACATGAAATCCTACATAGATCCAAAGTGAGACTAAGCATTTAACTCCAGATGTTATTAAAAGCTAATCTCGACGGAAAATGAAACTTACTTCCCACACAATCATTGCATCCTGGTTTATGCCCTTGCGACCCTGCTGTGTGAATATACAAGAAGTTCGGCTCTTTCCATTGGTGAAAACCCTGTTAGGTATGGATGGTAAATGTTGTAGTGTGACCACATGATCAGAGAATGTTCTTTTAGTTCTCTTTTGCCGGCAAAAACCAATCCCCAGGCAAGGCAGAGGAACTGGCTCTCCATTGCTCTTACTGCTGCAAGTACTCCGACTAGTTGAAACACAAGCTCCCATTTGCTCAATCCCAGAACAAAGACATCTATGGTTTAATTAATAGACAAGTTTCCTCTTATTTCCAGAACAGATCTCGCATAAAATTCCGAATTTTGCTAGCTAGTCAACCAAGAAAAAGACTATCCAAAACATCAAAGATTCCCACACTAGTCACTGTACACCCCAATGTAGAAAACCATGACCTTTTTAATCTTGGTCAAATACAATCCATAAGTGATTGCGCAAATCAACGATTAAACTGGCTGAACACAAACAAAAGGACAACAGTTAATGATTGTTAATTAAATACCTCGTTAGAAACCAGAGATGACTGCAAGTAACTAAACTCTCAACAAATCAAACAAAACCAAATTTAATAATCTTCCATGTGACCTTGGGATAGGATATTCTTAAAAGGCTGTCCTAATATCTTGTCCTTCATAAGGATTCACATTATTGTCACACTACTTAGAGAGTTAAAATCTTGTTACTTCAGAATCCACAAACAAATAATTAAAAAACTGAAGCCAACAAAGAGAGAAGCATAAAATTCAAGAACAAATCAGAAAACAAGAAACCTGTTTGTCCTGCCAAGTAAAATACATCAAAATACACTACAATCATAAGAATAAAATGAACCTGTTTTCATGATTCTTGAATTCTTACCTTTTATGCTTGAGTAGAGAACCAAAGAAGAGATCAAAACAAAGAGTTGACAAGTAGTATACTATTTGGCACAATCTCAATTAAAACCCTCAGATTTCTGGTGGGTTGTCATAAAAGACTTAAAGATAGAACAAAGTATGCATTTTGCAATTAGTTTCCACTTAAAAAAAGAAACCCATCAAAGCAAATTCAAAATTAAGACTGGACCATTATTTCAAAGTAGAGAGGGGGGGGGGGGAGGAAACGTAGAACTTTGAATTCCCACTAGAGAGAAAACCAAGAAGAGATAAAGCAGAAACAGAAAAGTAAAAAAGGACGAAACAAAGGTATGATTTTGTCAAAACAGAATCAAAAGATGGCCTTAAAAAGAGAATATAACAAAGATATCAACTATTACATAATTATCATTAACAAAGCGAGAGAACCAAAAAAAAAAGGAGCAAAACAACACACTACAAAACAAAAATTTACTAGGACTGGAAACTTGTTTGGCCAACCAACTCAACCCAACTCTGTTAACTTGTATGGCCAACAAACCCAACTCAACCCAACTCAAACTCTGTTTCCCTCTTTGGCCACTCAAAAAATGCAAAAAACAAAGAATATAAATTCAAAATTTTCCATTTTTCAAGAACCCCATTTTGTATACCATAGCAGAGAACATAAAGTCTCAATTTTTTAAAGCGAAAACACTCCATAATCCATAAAGCATGCATCTTTCTTTTATCCTTTGGTTTCCTCAGTTGCCTCTGTAAACAATTAGAGTTAGCTAATGAACACTTTAAGTTAAATGTGTCAGATCTTTAAGCCTTCTTGCATTAAGTGTTAACATTATCTTAAGCAAACAAAGAAAACACATTTATCATCGAAAGACAAGCAAAGTTCATGAAACGGGGCATTCAAAACTGGAACAAAGACAGCACCTTCAATATTTTGTCGAGAAGTGAAACAAAACAAGTTCAGAGTTTAGGATAAGAAGAACAGAGCAAAACCCATAGAAACAAAATATGTTGAAATAAAAAACATGAGAGAGAGAGAGAGAGAGGTGGACTTGTTTGTGTGTGGATGCATTAATTGTAAAAGCAAGCAAAGCAGGCGAGAGGGAGGGCCGTTGGCCGGCAGTAACTGATGTATTAAGGGTGTGGGCTCAGAGCCTAAATCATGATTTTTCCTTTTAGATAATTTTGTTGTTAAGGAAAATAACACTCGCATTTGTTAAGCGCGTTGGTTTCTGATGCATTCATTCATGCCAAATGTTGATTGCAAAAATGAAGAGAGGTTACTATGAAAGGAGGATGGAGTTAAGGCATCTAAGATTTGCTTTTAAATTTGCATTTCAAATGGTTTTTGATGAAATTTAAAAAAAGAATAAATTAATTTTTATATATTTTTACATTAATTTTAATACATTGGTATCAAAATTAATTTTAAAAAAATAAAAAAATATTACTTTAATATATTTCCAAACAAAAAACACTTTTAAAAATAACTGCTACCATACTCTCGAATGCCTTTTAAGAATTGATTTTTAGAGGGAAATTCAATGATACTTTAGTTGTAGTTTAAAATTTGTTGATTTCTATAATGGTTGAACCAAATATATTAAAGCTATACTTTAATTTTATGAGTTTTTAAATTATAATAATTTAATATAAAATCTAACCAAAATTGTTCATGTCGTACTAATATTACTTGATATATAAATAATAAGCATGGCAAGAGAGAAATGACATAATAAGAGATTAGAAATACATTTTTAATGCTCCATCAACACTTAGCAATAAAAAAAGAATCATAATTTTATATGGATTTTATTAAAAAAAATAAAAATTTTAATTAAAAAAATATTATAAGTAATAAAATTTTAAAATTTATTATTTTAAATCATAACAAAAAAAAATTATCTCAAAGAGTAAATATTATTATTATAAATTATCTTTATAAGTTCACGACCAAAACTTGAATGTCATGTGATGGCCTATGGGTCCCTTGTTGGAAGCGTGTGTTTTACACTTGAAGTGGAGAGCGTGAAAGGGAACGAATTCAAGGTTCAGAAGGGTGGGGATTTCCTGTTAATGGGGCAGGCCAAAAACGGACGCGTAGTTGGGGTCACGTGACGTGGCAGTATAAGGGGAAAAGGGAATTAAATGATGGGCCACGAAAAAGGTTTTCGCTAGTGGTAGAATTCAGGCCCACAGTCACTTACCCTCCGTGTTAGCTCTGCTGTCCTCTCTTCTCCTTTTTTCTTTTTAAATAAATAAATACTAAGTTTCTTTTTTTATTTTCTTTTCACAGAATACCTTAATTCTTGTAGACGAAATGGAGGGAAGAGTTGATGGGCCTTGGATGGGCCTTCTTGGATATCACATTTATTACAATCTCAATAACATGCCTAACCTATCTATATGCCAAGTGTGCTTATATATTAATGTTTTCTTTAAAATAACTAGAGATGACTTGCTTCCTATGTTAATTGATGAGTGAATAAAATGGAAAGTCAACCAAAAATAGTCAATGTTCTAAGTTCTCAACCATACAAAGCATTAATGTTGATATCTTATGAGATACGAGAGAGGCTTGGGGTTAATCAAGTGTTGTCTATTCGTTCATAATTATACATGAATATCCCCTCCGTGATTGCCCTCCTTTTTGCAGAGTTTTATTAATGCAAGTTTTATCCTCTCTTTTTTTAATTTATGTGGGTGTTCGGGCCAGTTTGTGCGCACCACGACTAATCCCACAGCCCACTGAACATCCTACAAACCCAATAGACATGTAAAGCACCGCGGGGGTAACAGGCGTGCACATGAGGACTCGAACCCAAGAGCAGCAGGAGGAAACAAGCCCCTCCCACCGCCAGGCCAAAACCTTCAGTGCAAGTTTAATGTTGCGATAACTTTTGAGATTACGGTTTGGAAAAAAAAATTATAAATTTTTACTATTATTCAAAATGAAAAATAGATTCAAATAATGAAAATTAAACAGCTTTTAAAATTATGATTGATATAAAAATATATCAAACTATACCAGTCTACAATATTAGGGGGGGAGTGGAGCTAAAATGTGTATTTGAGAGTATAGTAACAGTTGCTTTTTAAAGTATTTTTCACTTAAAAATAATAGTAAAAATTTGTTTAATTATTGTTAGGTAATGTGATAATAACAAAAAATAATCTTTATAAAAATACAAAAAAAAATATTTTAATGCTAGTTTTAATTTTTTTTTTTGTATTTTAAGTTATTTTGATGTTTTACTGTGTTTTTTATTTTTTATATTTATTCAAATACTAAATTTCTCATTATCTAACATGATAATAATAAAAAAAATCATTGTAAAAATATATATATATATATATATATATAAATATTTTAATATATTTCTAAATAAATAATAATATTTATTACAATATTAAACACCGCCCACTTGGTTTGTCAATGGGTCCTCATTCTTTATTTCAACCATCTCCAACTCCAATCAGACAATGACTTGGAAGCGTATTGACCTGAAAATAAAGTTGATAACAATTAATGAACAAACCAAATTTAGCTGAGGAATATAAATTTTCTTATTTCCTTTTCTTTTCTTTTTAGTAATCCTAAACATTTATTGTGGTTACTTAAATACCGCTAGTTTATTATCTCAAAAAAAAAAAAAAACAGACACAGTATTACAAAAAGACATGTTGCCTTGACCTATCTATTTGAAAAGAGCATAAGAGCATGAATTCATTCTAAATTCATCTCATTCGTGTAATCAAAACATGTTTTTGTTTTTTTATATATTTATTTATTTATTTATCTAGAATACTAGTCAAATACAATTTTAAACTAGTCTTGAAGTTGTAAAAAAAAAAGAAGAAGGTGATATACTAAAATCTTGATAGAAGAAACATATTTTGTTAAAAGTATAATTTCAAATTTGAACTCCATTCCACACTTTGAAAAATCTAATCTTATTTTTTAGGAGTATAATTCAACTGATTAGGTTCTAAATTTGCTCTATAGAGATCACGAGTTCGAATCCCACAAACTTCATGGTCACTAGAAGTTTATACGATCATTAACTTCAGAACTCATGGGATTAATCGAGATACACACAAACTAACCCGAACATCCATATTAATCAAAAAAAATCTAGAGCTATTAAAGAAAATCTTTGAATTTTATAAACATCCCTTTAGAATTTTCAACATATTCGTTATTTCCATTCCCACACATTGAATTTTCAAAGATATCTAGAACCTTTTTCATAGTTTTTTTTAAAAAAATTTATTTCACTATTTTATTCTTTTGTTTATTCTTTTGGTGTTGGCGATCGATCAAAAGATATGCTATCTTTTCCACGACCTTTTAATTGGGATGGTTTCTCTAATGCTCTTTGCCTTTACAACATAGTCTACGAATGTAGGTCCTCTTCTTCCCTTTGTACATGCATTTCTTCACTTCAATTTCTTGTATCACAAATCATTATTTAGTGCCTTCATGATTATCGTTTTCTTTTTACAACAACCCACCATTCATGTTCTCTCCACACTCCTTTCTTCTATATATGTCTCGATCTTTAATCACATTCTGTTCCTTCTTATTATGCAAATCTTGTTGATTTTCATAAATTATTATTTAAATTATTATTCAAATGGTTTAATGATTTGGATTGAAATGGGATTGTTTGAAAAGGGTCCAAATGAAATTTCATAAAAAATTTAAAATAAAATTATTTAAATTTTTTATTTTTATGTTTTTAAATCATTTTAATATATCAATATCAAAAATAAATTTTTATAAAAAAAATATCTTAATACATCTCCAGTTATAACATAATAATTATTACAATACCAAATAATCTTTTTAAAAAATAAATTAATAAGAAGTACTAGATCGCATTCATATTTAAATTTTAAAAATATTACAAAACATCAAGAGAATCCCGATCATTTATTTTAATTTAGCTTCGCAAAAATCAATTAATGACACCAGGGTATTTCTATTTCTATTTCACTTCCTTTCCCTCTCAAGTACTATTAAAATTCTCTCTTTTCTTTCTATGAATCATAATCTTTTCTTTCTTTTCTCTGGAAAAATAAAACGATAACTTAATTCTCTTGTTGTTCAAGGATGTTTCTCCTCCTGCAAGCTTCATAGCTCCGCTGGTTCTCGCAGGAGGATGCTTGACTTGGTGATGATGTTTGAATGATACACTTAGCCCTAATTAATTACGTGCCTTCGAGGCAGCTAGCAGGAGAAAAAGCTTCAGCTTTTTCAGGTAAGAAAGGAAGGATAATGCGCAATGGCATGGAACTAAGTGAAACGGTACAAAATAAAATGATTAAAAAGGGGATGACAAAACTCTAACCTTATCTTCTTTACGAAGCAACAAGCACTTTATCTTCAAATATTTTAAATCGAAATCCCCTTAAAGCATGGGCAATACATGGTGGCTTACATAAATTACACAAAGTTGAATGGATCCAAGTTGTAGTCAATGGAGATTGGGGTCCTAGCTCATTATTTCCCCCCCATTTCTATGAAAAGTAAATCTTGGCTGAACTTTGTTTCGAAACCAATGTGCTATCATCAATCACAATTAGGTAATGCTTGGAGGTTAAAACTGTCTACGAATTAATTTAATCTAAAAAATTAAGTTTTTGAGTAATGTTTTAAAATATAATTTATATTATTTTCTATCACATTTCTTCAAGTGAAGGTTTTTTAAAATTTAAACTTGCACAAACTCGTACTATCTTAAGCTTAATTTTCATTGAATAAATAAAGATAGTTAGATTCAAAATCGTAACCGTTTTGTCATCAAGGTTTTGATATCATGTCAAAAAACAAATTCAACTCAAAAACTTAAGTTGCTAGATGGGTTTCAAAATATAATTTATACCATTCTCTAACTAAAACAATACAAGATTTGATGTAATGTAATGCATCGAAGATACGAAAAAGATAAGATTGTGTTTGATTATGATAAACGAGATACAGTAATTGTTATGTTTCACCTTTGATTTATATTATTATTAAAATTGACTTATTTGAATATCTTTTTAGACATCTGTTATTTTTATTTAATAATTTGAAATAATAATTTCTTCATTGATAAAAATCAAGTTAAAAAATCTAGCAGCAAGCATACAATATTTTATTTTCAAATGAATATTGTAGATTATATCTACTAAGTTATTAATATTCCGAGTTTCATATGTTAAATCTAGAGTTATATATAAAAACATAAACTAATATAAATTCTGATAAAAACATAAATAAATGTAGCGTGAATATATTAAAAATCTATATTGTATTTTGATTAATTATTTTTCATCTATTTCTCATTTCATAAAATGATAAATAAATCTCTGTGATACAAAAATGTTTCAATGAATAATATATATGTCACATATATATTTTCTAGAAAATAAATGTAAAAAAGGAAGGGATCTGGCTAAAAAATAAGAAATATAATAAGCTTGGACCTGTGCCAAATTATACACTAATGGGCCTGGAATCAAGCCCAGACCAGCCTACTCTAGGATGCAGCCCAAGCTTTAAGCAATGGAACAAACAACGCGCTTCTTCCTCTATAACTATCTCATCATTGCTTGGGCAGACTCGTCGGAATCCGACTAACATTGTCGACGACCGCTCATGTGTATATTTATGTATAGAACATGAAGGGTCTAGATTCAAATGTGGGGGGTCATGAACAGAAAATATGAAAAGTTTGTGAGGTCTTTTTTGGAAAAAAAAAATCATAATTCTATATTGTCTCCTCGTGTCCTCTTATCCTCCTTTTTTTTTCCTTTCATTTTTTAGAGGTGCATAAATTTATTTCTAGGGTAGAAATTCTTTTTCACCATCTATCTTCATCCCTGCATTCAAATATATTTTTAATTGTTTATATCTATTTCTTATATCATGAAACACTAATAAAATATTTTATAAAAAAATCCATTCTTTTCTTGACGAGGGAATTTGACATTCCTTATTTGAAATATTATCATCTTAAAATACTGAAAAAAAAACCTTAAAATTCAAAAGTCTTAAAATCACGATTAAATTGTAATATCAAATGATGTTGATTTGTAATAATAATAATAGAAGGATTTTAGTTTAGGAAGTGCTTTACCTTTCAGGTTTTATATATTCATGTAACAAATGGGTTTGGATCTCATATCATTGTTCTGGGCTTCGATTTAAAAAGAGGTAACAATATATTTATTTATTTTTAAAGAATGGGAGGATTGAATCCAAAATTTGAAAGATAACACAAAGGGTAATGGGAACTCCATGATAGGCGAGAGAGGTTCCTTCCACATCCTGGACATGGATGCGTGTCATTTTGGGTTATGAATCCGATTTAGCTTACAACAACGTATTCAACCCTAAGTTGTTGCAGATAAACATGGTTTGAATGGAGACCAGACAACCTTAGTCCTGGTAAGAGATGCTGCCGGTCTCAATTTCTTGCCGATAATTATGGCAGGAAAGAGTGAGAGACAGGGAAGAAAAGTATTACCCTATCAATTTATCTTCCATTATCTTATTTGCTCAGCCAAATTTTGAGGATAATTATGATTGACATAGTCATACCAGTGAATTGACGTAGGCCCGATTTTATGTCCATTTCATCAAAAGGCCACGTGACATGTTGATTTTAAAAAAATAGTCCTCTTTTTTTTTTTTGGGTAACCAAATCTTCCACGTGATATTTCTTCATGCAACACAAACTGGTAAGCACGTTCAGGCCACATAATGGCAGCGATATTCAATCAGCCCAACAAAACTCAGTGTTAGCCCATGCTTTCAAATAAGTTTTACTATTTCTCCCCTTCTCTTTATTATTTAACTCAACCCACTTCGACCCACTATTCATATCAATAAAACCGCATTGTGTTTTAAATTATATTATATAAAAATTAATCTGGTTAATATGATAGGTTAGTCTATAATCCAATAAAAAATTCATCTGACTTTTTATCTTTTTTTAAAATAATATCATTTTATTTAAAAAAAAAAACTTGGAATGAACTTCATGAAGAACTCAATTCTATCTCTTTATTATTATAAACAAAAAAAATTAGAGTTGCACCCTAGTAGTACACCCACTTCAATTTTTACCTTGTTGATTCTGAACTTCATTTACAAAGAAAAAAATAAGGTATTTGACATGCCAACATTTATTTCTTTATCATGTTGTTTTGAATTAATTTAGATCTACTAAGATTAACATGTTTAACCCATAATTTGAGCTATTAGCTGAACTTGATTTAATAACTTTGCCCCTTTTTTTTATTGAGAAATTATTATTATTATTATTATTATTATTGGATGTTTATAGGTATTTTTAAATGAATTTGTACATGAATAGAGAATTTTTTTTCTCCAAATTTATTTGGATTTATCTATGTTAACTTAACACATCGAGAGAATTATATTCCTTTAGATGCCAAAATAATAAAAGAAGAAACAAACCTCCTAAAGGCATTAGGAAAGAACCAAATCATGCCTATTTTTTTAAAATAAAAAAAAAACTCAACATTTTTTCAAGTTTGGCTTTTATGCCTAGAAAGATCGCAAAATTGTCCAAGAATTTTAATGAACAATTGTAACATAAATGCAATTAATTCTGAACTGAATTTTAGGCAAATAATACGGAATAAATTAATTTTAGGCACATGTGATGTGAGACCACCAATTAATTCAAAGTCGGTACACCATCTTCATCTTTATTTTATCTATATATATATATATATATAAATAACAAATATTTATTTATAAAATGCACCGTTTCTATTTACATGAAACACATCTATGGCCACCAAAACCCACGTGTACAAGGTGACCAAGATTTCTATCAAGAGGAAGTTTTATCACATGACTGAAATGGTCTTCTTGTACAGTAATGGACCGTGCTGTATCTAGAAGCCTAAAACTGAAGCATTGACAATCTTGGAATACTCCTACGTGGCTATAATCTATTTCAATTTGGAGACTATTTCTCCACCTTTTTTTTTAATTCTTTTAAAAAAAATTAATTTTTTTTTATTTATTTCAAATTAATATTATTTTAGTATTTTTATATTGTTTTGATGTGCTGACATAAAAATAAATTTTTAAAAATAAAAAATAACTTTTACCATCAAATAATAAAAATAAATAACTCTATAACAAAGTTTTGACTTTCTACACGACGCAATTAATTAGTCCCAAACCAATGCTAGTTGAAGGGACAAAACTACGAGCTAAAATAATATAGCTTTGTACTTTGAATAGTTAGGTCAAATCTTGCATGAATTGAGATTTAAAATTGATTTTTTTACATTGAAATTAAGGGATTTCCTACGAGCCATCTTCTTGTAGCTTGACCAAAATAACTTGGTGTATTTTAATTCGTATCTTGAATACTCGTATCCTTATCCATACAACACATACCACTCCTTAATTTCTGGTGGTCAAATCTTCCATTGTTTCATGGAGTTCAAATTGTAATTGTGGACATAAAACTTATAAATGGAGTTCCCACTTGACTAGTCTTCCAGAGGGATATGCCCATCCTATTTAATTTGGCTTCTGCATTAATCACCGATTAATTTAGTTCTAACTAGGTCTTAGCCACGTTAATTAACAACACTAATCTTTGGCCTTGTGATCTTTAAAAAGATGTCTGCGAACAAAAAGACTTCAGTATGCTAATTATGAAATAAGTTTCCCATCTTTGATTTTGTATGTACGGATGGATCAATTTAGGGTTCATAGAATCATCTGGCATAAAGAAAGGGTAATTATAATCAAGAGCTATGATTTACAAGATTGTAAGCATTTTCTTTTTTATGGGATTTGTCTTCCCAACCAGAAAAAGTTAGTAGGGGAGAAAAAAATCAAAAAACTGATTAAACTGATAAAATTTAAAAAAATAATCAAAAAACCGAATTGTGAAAAAAACCAACTAAAATTTTGAAAAAACTGACCGGTTTGGTTTCGGTTTTATAGGTTTGAAACTGAAAAAACCGAATCGAATTGAACGTAAATCAAAAAATAATCAAGGCAAACTGAAAAAACCAACTCAAATTAAAAAAATTAAATCAAATCACTTTGAATCAATTTTTATTCAAAAAAAAAAAAAACCGAACGGAAGAAATAGATTTACTTTGAATTCACACTTTTTGGTGTTTTGAATGCATAAAAAAACACGGAGAATTAATGGGGAGTTGTTGCACCATGACAATTATTGGACAAGATAACTCTATCCTCGACATCACCTAGCTAGTAGCCACTATTTCCTGCTACATTAAAATTGAAATTAAACTAAAAATCATCGGTCATTTTCTGTCGCTCAAAATATATATTATTATGAAATAGTGAAATAATATAACTATTTTACCATTAGTAAATAAAAATAATGAATTAGCCATTAAAAGTAAAACAATATTTTCTCTAACACTCATGGGTCATTACCATAGTTATTTAGGACAAATTGATATCCTCATATTTTTTTAGCATTATAAACGTTATAGCATAATAATTTAATTATCTTTAAAAACAAATGAATTTCAATTAGTGTCTAAAAACTTTTTAGTCTTTTTAATACATTAAAATGATTAAATTTTTTTTAAAAATAAAAGTTATTAAATTGACTTCTAGGGGATTTTTTATTTCTTCTTCAAATTTATTCTTTTATTGCTATTTATTTTATTTGAAATAATTTATAAATTATATTTTTTAAATTTTATACTCTAATTTTTTTTATTTTTCAAATTTGGTTCATATTCTTTTGTTTCTTTTGATTTTATTTTATATAATTTTTAAAATTAAATTCTTTTATAATTTATCCTCATTTAGTTTTTTCTATAAAAATTTATTCTCATTCTTTTGATTGATATTTTTTTTAACTTTGAATAATTTGCTAAATTCATATATTTTTTTTATTTTATCTTTTAATATTAAATTAGTTAAAAATTAAGTTTCTTGATTGAGTCAGAGTTTAGAATTTCACGGGTTGCATGCTTGAGAGATGAACCCAGGTTTAAAAAATTCACCCAACTTTGCTAGTTTTTTTTTAGTTTCATCCTTTAATATTTATTTAATTAGAGATTGAACTCTGATATTTTTTTTATTTGCTTCCTATAAAATTTTTTATTGAATTTGAAAATGACTTGGGTTATCTCTTGTCTTTTTGTTTGTTGTTCCTTGTTAAAATCAGCTTTTTTTAAAAGAAATCATGTTTTATTTGAATTAAATTATGTTAATTAATTAAATATAAGCATTAGAATTGAGTTTCTTGATTGAACTCGGATTTAGGATTTTATAGGCTATGAGCTTAGGATATTAATAATTGTTTATGATATTTGCCAAGGTATGCTTTTGTTTTTTTAACTCATATTTTTTTCAGTTTTATCCTTCAACATTTATTTAATTAGAGACCCGGCTTTATCATATATTTTTTTATATTATGATGGATTTTCAATGATTTTAAAAATTACATGAGTTATCTTGTATCTTTTTATTAGTTGAATTTAGTTTTTTTAAAAAAATATTTTTAAATTAAATTAATTAATTTAATATAAATATGAGATGTTTACTTCATGATATATTATTTAATTTGCTTTATGGGTTATTATTCTAATAGCGTATGTAATTTTTTTTAATATTGTTATGTAACCTTTTTATGGTGGTAGTAAAACCATTCGAAAGATTTTTTTTAGTTGATGGATGATGTTTATAATGAAGTAACAATGAGTTTTTTTTTTAAAAAAAATATATTGTTAGCATGATGCAAACATTTTCTTTTTAAAGAAACTAACTGAACCCGTGGCGCATCGTGTATTAGGATATGGTCCCTGAACTGAATATAGTTTATGTAATATGATTAATTTAGTCTAATTAATTATTTTGATATTTGAAGATTTGGTTGTTAGGATATGGTCCTTGACGTACGAATCTACCGTGCAATAATCTGATCTTAAATCTCACTTTTTGGTGTTTTCATGGACATGGATTGCATTACCATGCAAAACTAAAATATTTAAAAATAACCAAATTAATATATATATATATATATATATATATATATATATATATATATATATATATATAGACTTTGAACAAAGCTCAATCACTACTGAGCTTGGAATCAAGCCCAAATGACTTGGTTAAAAAAATTAATAGATTAAATTAACCATTGTTCGTTATTGTCTTCTCCAATCTTTCATTAGTTTGGTTTTATTATTGAATTGTGGTCAAATAGCTACCCATCTAGATAAATATCAATTGTTTTTAAAAAATAAAACATGAAAACACTCAATTGAATATTATAAACACAAATTTAACATTAAAAATCACTTTTAAATAACCAATAAACACACAGATTTAATTAATTATAAACATTTTAAGAACCAGAAATTTAAATCCACTAATAAAATTGTTTAATTAATCAGGTGTGTGTAAACTTTTTATAATGAGAGTTTTTATTTGTTTGTTCGTTTGACTGAATTTCATTCAATCGACACTTTTTTTCTCTTCTCCTTTACTTTCTTGTTTATATTTTTTATTTTCATATGAATTTTTTATATATATTTTCTAGTTTTCAATTCTGATAATGAAAATTAAGTCGATTAACAAATGGACTGAAAATTATTCTTAAAACAAAGATAAAAAATTATTTTTATCTTCTCTTCCAAAACAGCAAAAGTGTCTGGACTATTGTACAAGTGATGACCACCTCATTAGTTTTCAGAGCAAATTTCCGACCGTTTACCATCAACTACAATTTCGACGATTACTCCCACAGTAAGGCTCTTTACCTACTTCCATCCATTCCGAAGGAAAAAAAAGTCTTCGAAGGTCATTAATCTATTGCCTTTCTTGTTGGGTAGGCCATGCAAAGCAGTGGAGCCACTAGCCTTGCACCTCCACTTTCTCGCCTTTCTTTTCCACAAACGGCGACTCAGGTCAACTAGTATTTTTTTTAGTTCCTCCTTTTCTCCATCGAAACTATATCTTCTTCTTCTTTTAATGGGGAAAGAGCACCATTAAATGGCCTCCCCCTCCCTGCCGGTGGCTCATAAATTGATGTTTGGAATTTCTACTGCCGAGCATGATTTGTTGGAAGTTCTTGAGATTAAATTCGCTCTGACACAATACTCTTCTTGTTTTTTGTTTTCTTATTTTCTCAGGCTGTTGTTTGCGGTCAGTTAATTTACCTTTTCTATGAATGGAATTCGAAGGGCAAAGTATTTGACTATCTGGATAACAATTTTTTTATGTGATCCATAATTTTGGCCGTTGATTTTGTCTCAAGACTAAAGTTTCTATTTAATTAATTCTTAAGTATAACTCATACTTTTTCAATGAACTGAGCACTTTTTGGTGGACGGTCGAGTCATTCTGCTTATGGAGTCCAGCTAAATCTGAAATTAATTATGAATTTTATTGTTAAATGAAAGTCTTCTCTCTTGTGTTGTGTTTGGTTAGAAAATTCGTAACCTGAGGGGAAAATGGATATAGAAGCTAGGTAAAGGTATTGATATATACATTATGATAATTATTGAGTTCAAATTTTAAAGTTATTTATAATTAAGAATATATTACAAAGTCTTGTATTTAACGAGAAACAATTTATATATTCTCGAATACCAACTTATGGGTTTTATTTAAAGACATTCTCGATATCAGATTGGATTTAACTATAAAATGAAAAGTGATGACTATATATTAATAAAAAATTATGTAATTAGGTATGTATTATGTTAAGTAATCTCATTTCTTGTTTGAATTATACTAATTAAGACCTAATTTTTTTTTAAACTCCACTTCATGTTTGAAATTATTTTAGAAGAAATTCTCAAAGTTTACAAATACTATGGATAGGCTTAGGCTCGTTAAATATCTCTTTAGTCCTCTTTACTCTTACTCTTGTAATAAATCTAATGGACACATACAATGAATTTTATATTGGTGCTTGTTTATTCCTATCGAAATTTCTACCCTTGACTAGCGGTGATATAAAGAAATATTGACCGATCGAGTGCCATTAACTTCGAGAGAAAAAGAAGGACTTGAAGTGATTAAAACTAATGGCCATTTGCACCCAATAGATCCAAGTTTGATATTTTAATTATCTGTAGATTTTTTTTTATTCAGTGGTTTTTTATTATACATTTCAACCAACAAAAATTAGGAATATAATAGAAAAAAGACCACCCGTTTAGCTTTAAAAAATGTCCAAAATATAATATTATGGTCATGATCTGCATAGCTCTTGACCGACTTCCATAGCTCCACAATTGAGTGCGAAGGAAAAATAGTCTTCAAAAATCTAGTTGACATTTGGCTTGTTTACGGGCAGCCATCAAAGGACGGTAGCCATGCACTAAGCTTCGTAACTCAACTTGCTAGCCTTTATTTTCCACAAACTACAGTGTCGAACTGTGGTTTCAATGCTATGTCAAGATCAAGTTGTTCCGTTGCTTTTGTCATTGGGTGACGAGAAAAATCGTAACATCTGGAAATAATTTTAGATCCTCTTGTTTTCGAGAAGAAACGTAACCAATCATGTCTCAAGCTTTATCATCACCTTTGAATTACATGATATATATTCAAAATAAAATCAATTATTCAGCCATTATCATTTTTAATAGCATACACGGAATATTTGAAAGTGTAATGTAAGTTATTTTTTAAAATAATTTTTATTTAAAAATATATCAAAATATTTTTTGATATCAACAATTCAAAACTATATAAAAACATAAAAAAAAATTGATTTAAAATAAAAAAAATAAAAAATAATTAATTTTTTTAAAAAATACTTTTAAAACATGTAAAAACAAACAGGCTCTTATATCATTACAATTAATTTTAAATTTATTAATTTAAATCATAAAAAAATGATTAGAAATGAAAGCATCCAAGAAAATCTCCATCTATCAAAAGAATATGAACCCCCATGCCGATGGACCATCGATGATTCGCATTGACTCGCCATCGTTTGGTGGGAACTTATTAGGCATTTAGAAAATTTTAGAGAAAACATTTTGTTCCTTTTCTTTTTCTTTTTCTTTTTCTTTTTCTTTTTTTAAGGATGGAGCTAATTAGGCAACGTAGTCAAAATGAAAGCCACTAGAAAGCTCTTGGATATACTTTTTTGTGAAAAGGAGATTCTTATTCTCGTTTATCATCCTATTCCTTGTCTCCATTAAATACATCTTAACAGGAAAATGTTTCAGTCGAGTCTTCTATCAATCGAACATTATCCAGTTATTCCTTGTCTTAATTAATATCTTTGCCTCTAAAATCATAAAAATGAGAGGCTAAATTTCTTAAAACATGTCCATTTTTGTATTTAATGGTAAGATTAATTGGATAATATTTTATATACAACATATAAAATTAATTATAAGCGAACAAATCCAAATGCTTATCTTATCTTGAAAGATCACAAGCTTTTTTAATATCTTATGTAGTCGTGTCTTTATAATGGAAGTCCTCAAGGGGCGTAGTGTGATAGCAAAAGGTTCAAGATCTGCACAGCAGGTCTCGAGTTCGAGTCAGGGCGTGCATCTTTTATAAAAGCCTGGGATAGCCGGGGTTTTACTCCATTATCTGGGTCCACAAAGTGCGCTTTCCGGGAAGGTGAGGTTTCTTGAATCCAAAAAAAAAAAAAGTCATTAAGTGAAATGAATTTTTTAGGTAACCAAAACTTTTAGATGGAAAAAAAATCTAAGCAGCATGGGTTAATTTTGCTTAAAACCACCGACGTGCACTCAACTCTCGCTTGGGCATGGGTTCGGATTCATTGAATTTGTTTTGTTTGGTTAATTTTCCATCTTGTTCAACATTTGATGATTTTGGTTTTTTTTTTTCCTTCAAAATGTTAGGTATTAGACCGTAAAATATGTCATAACTTGTATTCCCCCAAATTTCCAGTATTTCCATAGACATAAAAATATCGAAAATATCGTTTCAATCAATTTATGTCATTTCTTTATTTATCTAAGCTTTCATTGATTTATATTATTTTATGAATATTATTTTATGAGATCAATTTTATAAATAAAAAAATGAAAAAGATTGAAGAATGAAAAAATAAAAACAAGAGTTTAGGGAGTGAAACGAGAAAAAATAAAAAAAAATACTAAAGTGTGTTAGAGAATAATATAAATCATATTTTGGAATCTCAACTTAAAATTTTAGATGAGATCCTAATATATGATTTATATTATTTTTTAATAAAATAATCTAGGACTAAAAATAATATAATGAAAGATCATGTAAACGAGAAAGAGAAAAATAAATAGGAGAACCAAATAAAATTGAAAAATTATAGGAAAAGATTCTACATAATTAAAAAAATAAAAGAAAATTTAGTTAATTTTAACCACAAAAATTTCCAATTAGAAATCCCCAATCTTGAAAAAAAAATATAAAATCTTCAAATATTATCTTTCTACTTCTGACTTTTCCTATTTAATAAAACCAAACAAATTTTCATATCCAAACAAATATATTTGTTAGAAAATATTTTATTTTGACTTCTTCAAAGATTTAAATTGACATATTGTATAGTGAAAAACTAGGGCTTGGGTTTTTCAAGTTCTAAGATTACAATAATATTAAATGATAGAAAATAACTCAAATATAAATTTAATAATTTATAAAACTGATTGAAAAAATAGCACACTAACTATTTTTATATTAGCTAAACTGGCCTAGTCTATAGAGGAAAAATCAAACCAAAATATCATTTTCTAAACCTAATTTAGATATAAAAACAATCTTACAAGCTTCTAGAACACTTTGATAAAATTATATCTAAGTAATTAGATAAGAAATTATAGTAATTAAATTTTATCTGAAAGCTCAGTTAACAGGTATCAACCTTTTCTTGCAGTTAACATTATCAACTTATTCCATGAATTCAAGAATATATTTGCTAGAAAACTTGGGGCATTTTTGCACGTAAAACACATGAATGGTGGGTGAATTGATGCCATATTGAAAGTCTACAGCCTTTTTTTTAAAAAAAAAATGTTTAAAGATTCGTACAATCGGAGAGTAAGGGACATAGAACTGGTTAGGCTTTTTAACATTGTGTTTTAAAAATATATTTAATATAAAAAATATTAAATTAATAGTTGTTTTAGTTTTTTTAATTATTTTGATGTATTAATATAAAAATATTTTAATATATTTTTAAATAAAAATCACTTTAAAAAAATATATATATCACAATATTAAACACACGTATACTTCCTTACAATTCAGACTGAGGTATGTGAAAAACATTATGGCTACACATTTGTAGCTTCCAATAAATTTCTTCCCCCTTTTAACTGGTGATATTTACGGATCCTGGCTACGAGCTACCAACTTTATAAGAAAATGATTTGCTTAATTAAAGTCATTAATTTGGCACTTTTCACACAAAAAATCGAATTTAGGATGGCTTTCTTTAATCCCTAACAGTGGGGGAAAGTGTTCCGATTGATTAGTGTTGGTTTTCTAAATATCATAAACGCAACATAAATTACGAAACAAAATTATTCAGGTATTTTTAAGATCTAGTTAGATAGATCTAGAGTTATTTAATGATTTATTATTTGAAGATTTGATCTTTTTCAGCTTTAAATAATTCTTTAAAGATTAAGTTGTTGCAAACCATAAGCCGTCCAATTGTTCGGCTTCCAATAATAATCTACATGAACCACCTGTAAAAAATCTCTTAAATCCCTATCTAAAAGAAAAATATTGATACGTCTAGAGTGCTAGCTTCAATATTGTATTTACGTAGTTTTTTTTATCTAATAGACAACTACTCATTCTCTGTTAAAATAAGAGATATAGTTTACTATTTATAAAGAAATCTAAAAAACCCTATAAATTGAAAAAAAAAACATCACTTTACCTCCTAAATAATATTCATATATTAATTCAAGATAATTTTAGAAATTAACTCAATGAAGTCCTTACTTGATTTTTTTAGGTCTAAAAATATAATCCTTGTATTAATTATATTCTAGTCCTTAAGTTCTAAAATATATTTTTAATCAAGTTATACTTCATTAAATCATCCCAGTTTAATTTCTGACTAATAGTTTTTAATGTGTGTAACCCATTAGGTTCCTAATATGTTGACCCAAATATAAATTTTAATTATAATTAAATAAATTAAACAATTTAATATATTAATTATCAATTCAACAATTGATTAATTTATATTTGAAAATTAGATACATCATCTAGCAACGTATTATTATTCTTAAATATTAAAAAAGTTATAAATGATTTAAATTAAACTAGATTTTAAGTTGAACGAGATGTAGAATTGGACCGACAAAACAAGTCTAATTACTGTACTCAAAATTGGTTGTTTCATATTAAATTATGTGAGGCCAATCCCATACTTTTTTCCTAATTATTGATGGCTCGTTAGTCTTTCAGATTTTATTTGCATGTGCATGGGACAGAGAGGTGGATGAGCTTTGAATTTTTGGAACCTTAATTTTCAAAGGATTCGAGTCTTATACTCTCTTTTTTTTTTCTTCAACTATATCATCAATTAATTTAACGAGTCTAATAAATCCACAGCCCAAATCTTAATCGACCCCATCTTAAATCAAGAGAGAGGGGGACAGATGCACAAAATCGACTTGTTAATCTAATTTGTGGTTTTATTTAGTTCTTAATCTCTTCTTTTCCATCTTATTAATCTAATTTCTTGAGAAAAAGGACACATCAGTCCCTACCTAATTAAGATTAGGGACAGGAAAGAAAAATAAAGAGAAAAATCCCAGAGGACCCCTCATAGAAGATCGATGCAATTTAAACACAAAAACTGAACATGTGATTTGGCTTCGCTTGTTTGCATGTGAGTGTCATTTTCACCCTTCTTTTTATAATTATTTTCCTGCATTTTTTTGATAGATTTTTTTTTTTTTGTGGCCTTGAAAGTCTCTTGATTTTAGGATGTTCACATTAAAGGAAGTCTATGTCGTTTCCTTCATGCTCGATCGGTTCTTGGATATCTGTTTTCGATCTGGAAACAAAATAGAAGAAAATGATTAAAATAAGAAATTTATGCTTATTTTTTCCATTTATGTGTGTTGTATTTTGAATAGAATCGAGTTTAATAATATTGAAATATATAAATTAAATCAAGATATTTAATATTAAAAACGTATAGAATAATGGTGTTAACAAGCGAATACTAGTTAGGTTACTTAATTATGAGTCAGCTACATATGTTTTTGTAATTGGAGTTTTAATTTCTTGTAAATAGTTTTTTCTGGTTAGTGAAATTAAGATTAATTAAAGATTAATTGGTACCTAAATTTTAAAAAAAAGACCTGTAAAATACAACACACATCCATTAAAATCCTTTAATAAACATCACCCCCAAGTTTACTTATGAAATCATTAATAATATCCTTTAGTTGATGTAAGTTATTATTATTATTATTAAAAATTATATAAATAATCATTTAATAAAAATATCATATGGAAAGAGAAATATAAATTATATAAATTTTAAAGTTATATATATATATATATATATATATATATATATATATATCAATTAGTAAATCCACGCATGCACCAAGCAAAATTCTTACGACAACAAAACATGAACAGATCATTGTCAAGAATAAGATTTGGTGCATTGAATGACTTCAATTATGTTTTCCCCTTTCACATGAAATTAAAATAGAGAACAAATCATTGTAAAAAACATGGCATTACATGCTTCTATCTTCTTAATTATTGATTATACCATTTAACTAATTGATGGAAATAATTTACTTCTAGTTTGGCTTCGAGCACTTGATTAATAAGATTAATTCTTTTTTTAGCTGTTGAATTAATAATATCTCTCAATTGATGTTGATTATTTTTAAATAATGCTAAATATAAATAAAACATAATAATAATAAAAAACTTCAAAAATATATGTTTATTTTAAAATCATGGTCCAATAACACAATTACATTCTTGAATTTTCTTATTGTTATATTTTTCATATTTAGCATTTGAGATGTCATAAATTCATCTATATTTATTATTTTCAAAATTTTCTCACCGATTATTAATTATTTTTTTATCATTTTAAATCACTCCATTTAGTTTTTTTTCTTTTACATGATATAAACTATATTTTTTTATTTCATAAAACTAAAATCATCCTCCACCTATTTTTTCAAAATTGTACGCTACATATTTTTCTCAATTTCTACTTATGGCTGTGAATGAAAATGCACGCCCAACCGTAAATCCATCTATCAACCCGTAGGGAAACAAACAAGTAGTCAGAATAAGGGCTCCACCCCATTATTCTATTCAGATTACCCTTCTATCCCTCTATCTGTCACTATAAAGTGCCCCATGCCGTGCTGGATATCCACGTGTTGCTTTCTCCACGAACGACCTTTTTTTCCTTCTTGTTTAGTTATGTGACATAAAGCAACAGCTTCAAACTTCAATTTCGTCCCCAAGATATTACTCTATTACTAATTGAGCTTCGAAATTTTTTATTTTATCATTTTTTCTCC